>WBZN01000038.1_pt1 | contig 217494 bp, 195 predicted proteins | sample 5204281 | NCBI WGS metagenome assembly WBZN01 (sample SAMN12344347, study PRJNA552823) | activated sludge metagenome | biome: Activated sludge suspended growth; feature: Nitrification reactor; material: Wastewater; isolation source: activated sludge from nitrification reactor of wastewater...
GGGACCTCAGATCAAGCGACAGCGCCTTCGACATGTCTGCCGGCCTCCGCGCCCGGCAGACAGCTTGAATCAGTTTCGCGGCGATTCGGGAATCTCTCGCGATTCCCTCAGCTCGGAAACCGCTCTAATGGGTCGCGGGAAATCTGCGATTCCCTCTGCCCTTGATACAGACTCAGTCGCGCTATTGATACAGTGCAAACAGTTAAGACCAAATGAGGTGTGGCGAGGTCGTATCACTTATCAAGGCCCAGAAGCCGTCTTTGGTTTGCTGGCGCTGATTAAAGACTCGACGGAATCAAATTGACTGCGGTTTGCTCGGATATATCAGGCCAAGGTTCTCTTCTCAGATTTGGTCCGAAGTGGTCGTATTTTGGCGCTTCCGGCAGGATGAAACTTGGAACGTTTATGTCATTGTCTTGCCCGGTGGTTTCTGAGACGGCCCGCCACCCGATCGCTTTCTTGCGTCGCGCCTAGACCACTTTGCGCACTTCGAACGCTTGCGCGGAGACTCGGCGGTCATAATCGTCCGCCAAAGCATTGAGGGCGGCGGCGCCGTCGCCGGTGAATGAGGGGCCATGCATAAGCGCCAGCGTGTGTGGCGCGAGTCGGGAGAGGCTGCGGATCGTCGCGCCCATGTCGGGATTGAGGCTGGAATATTTGAACAGGTCCTCTGCGGCCGTCGCGGGCCCGACGATGTCGCAGTCAGTCAGCGCGCGTTCGTCGCCGAGCTGCGTAAACAGGTCGCCGCACAGCAGAGTTCGCGTCGACTCCTCGTAAAGCACACCGGCGTCCCAGCCGTGCGGAGTGTGCGGCGTGTCGATGAAGCGCACGCGCTTGCCATCGCCAAGGTCGATCACTTCGCCGTCTGTCAGCATGCGAGGCGCACGATCCGCGAAATCATTGAGCGACACCATGCAGCCGGTCTGGCCATGCGCCGGCGTCGCCTGCGGCGCCGCGTCGAGCCATTCGTTCATCGCGCCACACTCGTCGGCTTCGAAATGACCGAACGCAATCCAGCGCAGGCGCTCGAGCGGAATGATGCGGGCCAGAGCATCGCGGTTGAGAGCAAACATCTTCCGCAGGCCGGTGTGAAACATCAGCGGCTCGGCGCCAAGGACCAGGAACTGGTTGAAGGTGAAGCCGGCGGGCGGCGCGATTTCCGGCACATAGGTCGAGAGCCGGTAGATGCCGCTGGCGACTTCGCTGATCTTCGTTTCCATGAACTCCTCCATCCCATCAAGGGGAGCGACTCCATCGCCGCCGCCAAGTCATGGGCGCATTTTCACAGATCAAATGCGAATAATGGAAACTAAACAGCGCGTCTATGACGAGCAATCGGGAATCGCTGTGAGCGTGTGCGCGTCGCCTTTCTTGTGATCTATGGCATGGTTTGTACGAACGCAACGTCACGAAGCCGCCCGGCGGAACACTGCGCCGTCTCTGGCAGCCTTTCACCGATCATACGCGGGGCTCATTGCCCAGCTTTGTTCCAGATTGGTGACGAAATGGCGCGCCACGGCCGATGAAGATGGGCACTACTGCTTCGCCGTGGCGCTATGACGAGGCGTCCGGTCGAGCGCTGCGATCGCCTAATCCGCGCTGGCGTTCGATCTCGCGCTACCCTTATGGGCGGCAATGTTCCCGATTCAGGGGCGCTCGGCATCCAAGCGCGACTGGGTGCACTCAAATGCCAATCTCCGAAAGCATTGCCGCACTCGGCGGCGTTGGGCCGCACTGGACCGCACGCAACGGATGACGTGTCCGTTACCGCGGCGCATGTATTGCAGAGTTAAAATCGATGTTCGTCAGCGGCTTGCCACCACCAGCTTCAGCGCGACACGAAAGGCGCCGCCAGAACGGCGAGCATCCCAAAGGCGGCGATGTTCCAGAACAGCGAGCGGATGAGCGGTATTCCGGATATATAAAGCGCGGTGTAAGCGATGCGCCCGCCGATATAGGCAATCGATCCCCAATGGGTCAGCTCATTGTGAACGCCTGCTGCCTGGGCAGTGAGAACCGCCGCGGCAAAGAACGGAAATGTTTCCATGTAATTGCGGAAGTTACGGTTGATGCGCCCGGCGACGGGCTTGAGCGGCGGCGTCTCGGCGTCGCGCGGGCTCGCGGCCCAGTTGAGGCCGTACTGCGCGTTTGCCGCCTGCGCCGCAGCGACGAGCTGAAGGAAGCCCCAAAGACTTGCGGCCGCCAGCACCATTAGCTCGAAGCTCATGCCCATCCTGTGTCCTCTTCCAAAAGGTGCGGGTGCGGCTTTCAGCATTACCGCGCTAACCCGCGCTCCTCGCGTGATTAAACGCATGGGGGCTGCAAAACAGCGAAAGTTCCTGTGCACCGTTGGTTGTCGAAGCTTTCCGCTCGCAACCTCTTCGGTCGCCGCGATTTCGCAGAATCGGCGAGACTAGGCGCCAAATAGCGTGTACCGAAATGGCGTCCCGGAAGGGATTCGAACCCCTGACCTACGGTTTAGGAAACCGTTGCTCTATCCTGCTGAGCTACCGGGACGCTGCGGCGGGAATCTCGCCGGACCACGCGGAGCCTTGCTATCATGTTCTCGCCGGGCGGCAAATGGGGCGCGAAGGCTCGGCGAGGCGAGCGGCAGATCTGGCGGATCCCGATCTCCTTGACTTTGGCAGCCGGCCGGGCGAAGTAAGCGACCCGCCTTCCTTAACCAGAGGGTTTGACGCCGCGGCCCTTGGGGGGGCGGGCGGCGAACGTCCGGCAGCGCGTTGCGCCCCCGGGCGCGCTTTGTGTTGGACTTTTGAGTCGGGGTTTGGGCCCGCGCGATCGGCGTGGGCGGACAGGACAGGACGCATGTTCGAAGGGCTTTCGGAAAAGCTCTCAGGCATATTCGACGCGCTGACGCGCCGCGGCTCGCTGTCGGAAGAGGACGTGAACCTCGCCTTGCGCGAGGTCCGCCGCGCATTGCTCGAGGCCGACGTCGCGCTCGACGTGGTGCGCTCCTTCGTCGACAAGGTGCGGGCGAGGGCGGTCGGCGCCAATGTCGTCAAATCGGTGACGCCCGGCCAGATGGTCGTCAAGATCGTCAACGACGTCCTGATCGAAACGCTCGGCGCCGACGCCGATCCGATCAATCTCGACGCCGCGCCGCCGGTCGGCGTCATGATGGTCGGCCTGCAGGGCGCGGGCAAGACGACGACCACGGCGAAGATCGCCAAGCGCCTCGCCGAGCGCATGAAGCGCAAGGTGCTGATGGCCTCGCTCGACGTCAAGCGTCCGGCGGCGCAGGAGCAGCTCGCCGTGCTCGGCCGCCAGGTCGGCGTCGACACGCTGCCAATCATCGCCGGCCAGACGCCGGTGCAGATCGCGGTCCGGGCCGAGCAGGCGGCGCGCCTGCAGGGCTACGACGTCGTGCTCCTCGATACGGCAGGCCGCACCCACATCGACGAAGCGCTGATGCAGGAGATGGCCGAGATCAAGGCCGTGTCGCACCCGCACGAGATTCTGCTCGTCGCCGACAGCCTGACCGGCCAGGACGCAGTCAACCTCGCGAAAAGCTTCGACGACCGCGTCGGCCTCACCGGCATCGTCCTGACCCGCGTCGACGGCGACGGGCGCGGCGGCGCGGCCCTCTCGATGCGCGCCGTCACCGGCAAGCCGATCAAGCTCTTGGGCGTCGGCGAGAAAATGGACGCGCTGGAGGATTTCCATCCCTCGCGCATCGCCAATCGCATCCTCGGCATGGGCGACATCGTCTCGCTCGTCGAGAAGGCCGCCGAAACGATCGACGCGCAGAAGGCGCAGCGCATCGCCGAAAAGATGCGCAAGGGCAAGTTCGATCTCGAAGACCTCGCCGATCAGCTGGCGCAGGTCGAGAAGATCGGCGGCCTCGGCGGCATCATGGGCATGTTGCCCGGTATGGCCAGGGTCAAGGACCAGCTCGCCGCGGCCAATCTCGACGACCGCATCATCAAGCGCCAGCGCGCCGTGATCTCCTCGATGACGCCGCAGGAGCGGCGCAATCCCGATATCCTCAAGGCCTCGCGCAAGAAGCGCGTCGCGGCGGGCGCCGGCGTCAAGGTCGAGGACATCAACAAGCTTTTGAAGCAGCACCGCCAGATGGCCGACCTCATGAAGGCGATGGGCGGGGCGAAGCGCGGCGGCGCCATCGGCAAGATGGCCTCGATGTTCGGTCTGCCCGCCGGCGGCGGCATGCCGCAGCCGACGCCGGAGCAGATCGCCGCCATGCAGAAGCAGCTCGGCCCCGTGCCGGGCGTGCAATCAGGGCCAGGGCCAGGGCCGCGCGCGCCCCAGCCCGCGGCTGCGCCAGGGTCGCCGAATGCGCCGAAGCTGCCGGGACTTGGCGGCGGATCTCTTGGCGGCGGATCTCTTGGCGGCGGATCTCTTGGCGGCGGATCTCTTGGCGGAGCGCCCGGCAAGCTTCCCGGCCTCGGCGGCGGTCCCGCCGGCGGAATCCTGAGCGGGCTCAACCCGTTCGGAAAGAAGAAGTAATGGTCGAGGCGGAAAATCTCATTCTTGAGCATCTGCCACATATGCGCGGACAGATGGACCGCGTGGAGCACAGGCTCGACGATGTGGTTTTGCGCCTTGGCCATGTCGAGCGAACCATCGCGGACCATTCCGTTCAGCTCGCCGAGATCAATGCCAGGTTCGATCGGCTCGACGCCCGGATCGCCCGGATCGAAAAGCGCCTCGACCTTGTCGAAGGGTAAAAACGATGCAAAAAATGAAAGGAAACCAACCGAATGTCGCTTAAAATTCGTCTGTCGCGCGGCGGCGCCAAGAAGCGCCCCTTCTATCGCGTGGTCGTCGCCGATTCCCGCATGCCGCGCGATGGCCGGTTCATCGAGCGCCTCGGCAGTTTTGATCCGCTGAAAGCGAAGGACTCCCCCGAGCGCGTGGTGCTCGATTCGGAGAAGGCGAAGGCCTGGATCGCCAAGGGCGCGCAGCCGACCGACCGCGTCGCCCGCCTGCTCGACGGGCTCGGCGTCTTGACCCGCGAGGCACATAACAATCCAAAGAAGGCGCAGCCGAAGAAGAAGGCGCAAGAGCGCGCCGCCGCCACAGCTGCGGCCGCCGAAAAGGCGGCAGCTTCAGCAGAGGCGTGAGCGGTAGAGGGCGCGCGAAATTCTTTGCGCGCCGTATATCTATTTCCGGCTCAAAGAAGCTCGCTGGCGCGTGCACCCACGCACTCCGAGACGCTGATGCGTTTGGAGGTGAGTTCGCAAAGCCAGCGATCGCCCACTTCGTGGGTGAAGAGGAAAAGCTGCGGCTCAGTCAACGCGTTGCAGACAACAGCGAGTCTGTAATCGCCTTCGGGAAAGTTCCTATCTATCGCGCGCTTCATCGCTGTATATTCGTTAGGCGAGAGTTCGACGCATAGTTGTGAACCGCTCAACCCCTTAACCTCGATACAAAGAACCCTTCCGTCGCGGGCGAACTCTAGGTCCCATCCACACCAGTCTCTTTGGCGGTCTCTTACCTCATGTCCAAGGCTTTGCCGCACGAAAGCGATCGCCGCCGCTTCCACGTCAGCGTTGTGTGCCGCATCTGGGGTCGAGGGCCATTTCCGACCTAATGTTGTGCCTGTCCAACCTGAAATGTACGTTTCAACGCGTTCTCTCCACTCGATCATCTCTGGTGAAGTGCTCTCCTCCGGGTAGAAGACCGATGATTGGCCGGGTAACCCCGTTTCGCCATAAGGAACTTCGAAATCGCGTTGGTCAGATGGAACCAGTACGGCGTTCGCGGCTAGCGAGCGAGTGTAAAATCCGATGATTGTGTTGTTTACTCGTCGACCGGGAATATTGTCGTGCTGCAACTGTCTATAGACTCGGGCATCACGATACCATCCGACCACGAGCCGTTTTCTGTTCGGAGAAGGCGCTGTCCAGACAACGGTTACATTGTCGACGAAAGAACAATCGGCGGTCGCTCCAAGGCGATTTATGTTAATTGCATTTGCATTTGCCCGTACATAACCGTAGCAAAATTCGCCAACCGGCTTGAAATTTAGTAACTCGTATCCGTATCCTTCTTCCCCAACGAAATCAAAACCAGCCGGATGCACCTCAGCTTCGCCTATATATGAGGCCATCCAAGCGATATGGAATAGTAATAGAGGCATTTTCTCACTCTCTTACGTGATGTTTGGACAAACGATCGCGGGTGTGGCAATCCATCAGCATGCCAGCGGCTGATAATCCTTCCATGAGTCCGAGCGCTTCGGAACTACCGCAGCCGAGGCTGCTTCTCTTGTCCACCGGCGGCACCATTGCAATGACCGCGGCAGGCCGATCCGGCCCCGTTCTCAACGCGGCGAGCCTTACAGCCGCCGTACCACAACTCGCGGAAGTCGCGCAAATCGAGACCCGCGAGATTGTCCGCAAGCCCTCGGCGAGTCTGACGCTCGCCGACGTCGCGGCGATCGCATCGGCCGCCGAGGAGGCGGCGCGTGACTTTGATGGAGTCGTCATCACGCATGGCACGGACACGCTGGAGGATACGGCTTTCGCCCTCTCTTTGCTGACCCGCGCCGAGACGCCGATCATTCTGACGGCCGCGATGCGCAGCGCCGATGCGCCGGGCGCGGACGGCCCAGCCAATCTGCTCGCCGCGGCGCGGGTCGCCGCGTGTGAAGCCGCCCGGGGCAAGGGCGTGCTCGTCGTCATCGACGATGAGATCCACGCCGCGCCCCTCGTCCGCAAGGCGCACAGCTTCCGCACCCACGCTTTTTCATCGCTCCCGTTCGGCCCGATCGGCTATGTCGTCGAGGATCGCGTGCGCTTTGCGCTTGCCCCTGTAGCCCCCATGCCCCGGTTGGCCTTCGGCGGCGGCGCGCCAATTGTCCCTATCCTCGAGGTGGGGCCGGGCTTCGAGCCGCAGACCGTCGCAGCGGTCGGCGAGGCGGCCATCGACGGCCTCGTGCTGAGCCTGCCGGGCGCGGGTCACGTCTCGGCCGAGGCCGTGCCCGAACTGGCCCGCCTCGCCTCACGCCGTCCCGTGATCTTCGCGAGCCGCACCGGCGCCGGCGAGACCCTGCGCGCCTCCTATGCCTATCCAGGCGGCGAGATCGATCTCATCGCGCGCGGGCTGATTCCGGCGGGCTGGCTCGACGCGCGCAAGGCGCGGATTGCATTGCAGCTTCTTCGGTCGGCCGGCGCGGATTTTGCCCGCATTCGTGCGATATTCGAGCTGTTTTGAACGGGCCTGCCTGGACGGCGCCCCAGCCTTCAAAGAGTTTGCCGCGCAATGCCACACAGTCCCTACAGATTTTCCGTCGCGCCGATGATGGACTGGACCGACCGGCATTGCCGGTTCTTCCACCGGCTCTTGTCGCGGCGCGCGCGGCTTTACACCGAGATGTTGACGACGGCCGCCGTGCTGCATGGCGACCGGCAACGCCTGTTAGGCTTTGACGCCGCTGAACATCCGGTCGCCGTCCAGCTTGGTGGTTCGGAGCCAGCCGATCTGGCCCGCGCAGCGCGCATCTGCGCCGATTTCGGCTATGACGAGATCAACCTCAACGTCGGCTGCCCTTCGGAACGCGTCCAGAACGGCGCCTTCGGGGCTTGCCTCATGCGCGAGCCACAGCTCGTCGGCGATTGCGTCGCCGCCATGAAGGCCGCCGTCGCCGTTCCCGTGACGGTCAAATGCCGCATCGGCGTCGACGAACAGGAGCCCTCCGAAGCGCTTGCGGCAATCGCCGACGCGGTCGTCGCCGCAGGGGCCGATGTCTTGATCGTGCATGCCCGCAAGGCCTGGTTGAAGGGGCTGTCGCCGAAGGAAAACCGCAGCGTGCCGCCTCTCGACTATGGCCTTGTCCATGCGCTCAAGCGGCGGTTTCCGCAAACGCCCGTCGTGATCAACGGCGGCCTCGACAATCTGGAAGAGATGCGAGTGCAGCTCGATCATGTCGACGGCGTCATGATCGGCCGCGCCGCCTATCAGGATCCGGCCTTGCTGCTGCAGGTTGATCCGCTGTTCTTCGACGAGGAGGCGCCATGCGCTTCGCCCGAGGAGGTGGTCGAGGGCTTCATTCCCTATGTCGAGGCGCGCTTGGCAGAGGGCGTCCCGCTCAACGCCATGGCGCGGCACGTGCTCGGCCTCTTCAACGGCCGCCCCGGCGCCCGCGCCTTCCGGCGGAAATTGTCGGAGGAGGCGGTGAAGCCGGGGGCAGGGGTCGAGGTGCTGCGCGCGGCGCTGGGGTTGGTGGCGGGGCTGGGCGAGAGGCAGGCGGCGGCGGAGTGACCGGGGCTGGGGGCCGGCGTAGAAAAGGCTGCCCCGTCGACTCGGACGCGGTTGCTGTCCGCGCAGTTGGGAGCTTGAAATTTCCCATCTTGTAGCTACAATAATGTAGCTACGTAAGACATGGGGCCGAGGTGAATTGGACGTGGACCGAAGAAAAAAGCAGGACCAACAAACGGGATCACGGCCTGAGTTTTGAAACGGCAAAACTGGTTTTCGATGACCGGCTGGCTATGAGCCGCCCCGATCGGCATCCGGACGGAGATCGTTGGCAGACCGTGGGCGTGGTGGGGACCGTGGCGCTGTTCGTCGTCCATACATGGCCGGAGCCGGACCCGCGCACGGGGCAGGAGACTGGCCGGATCATCAGCGCCCGCAAGGCGACGGCGCACGAAAGGAGAGCTTATGAAGAAGGAGAATTCTAAGATCTTAAGCCTGGAGCAGGCCGCCGAACTCGAGGCCCTTGCCGCGCTGCCGGAGGATCAAATCAATACCAAAGATGCGCCGGAACAGCGGGACTGGAGCGGCGCGAAACGCGGCGTCTTTTTCCGCCCCGTCAAAAAACAGCTGACCCTTCGTCTCGACGCCGATCTCATCGCCTGGTTCAAATCCCACGCCCGCAAGGGAGAAGGCTATCAGACCAGCATCAACAGCGCCCTGCGCGAGTATGTGACCCAACACGAACGCGGATGACCGCGCCGGGATAGAGAAATGACAGCCGATCCGGCGCTCGACGGCGTCGCGGTCATGGCGAGGAGCGCCGAACGCGGCGGATGCCCACGTAGCTCAACGTGTGCTCGATGAGCACGGCAACATCGTCTTTTCGACGCCGACAGATTTGTGGAAGGCGGTTGTCGAGTTCGGTCCCTGATCGCAATCAATAGTCACCCAAGCCGCTTCCCCAGCCGCCCGGCAAGGTCCTGAATATATTGCCAGGCGGTGCGGCCGGAGCGCGAGCCGCGCGTGATCGCCCATTCGAGCGCTTCCCGCTCCGTGTGCTCCCTGTCCTGCGCCAGGCCGAAATGGTCAGCGTAGCCGAAGACCATGGCGAGATAATCGGTCTGCGAGCAGGCGTGAAAGCCGAGCCAGAGCCCAAACCGGTCGGAGAGCGAGACCTTCTCCTCGACCGCCTCGCCGGGGTTGATCGCCGTGCCGCGCTCATTGTCGATCATATCGCGCGACAAAATATGCCGGCGGTTGGATGTTGCGTAAAAAACTACATTCTCCGGCCGCCCTTCGATGCCGCCTTCGAGGACGGCTTTGAGCGACTTGTAGTTCGTGTCGGCGGCGTCGAAAGAGAGATCGTCGCAGAACAGCACGAACCGATAGGGCGCATCCCGCAGAAGCGCCATCAGCGCCGGCAGGCTGTCGATGTCCTCGCGGTGGATCTCGACGAGCTTCAACGGCTTGACACCTGCCGCGCCGAGCCGCCGATTGACGTCGGCATGCGCGGCCTTTACGAGCGAGGACTTTCCCATGCCCCGCGCGCCCCACAACAGCGCGTTATTGGCGGCATAGCCGCGCGCGAAGCGCTCAGTGTTGTCGGTCAGAATGTCGCGCAGGCGGTCGATGCCACGCAACAGCGCCATGTCGACGCGGTTGACGCGCGCGACCGGCTGCAGATGTGGCGCGGCCGCCGAAAAAACGAAGGCGTCTGCGGCGGCAAACTCGACCGGCGGATGCGGCGGCGGAATGAGCTTTTCGAGCGCCGCCGCGATCCGCTCCAGCGCATCGGCGGAGCGGGAATCGACAGTGAAGGTGGAAATTTGTTCGGCGCTGGTCATTTTCTCGGATGTGTCGCCCAGGGAACGGCGTCTTACTCGTCCGCGATTGAATTGAACAGCGCGTCGGCGAAATCCTCCGCGGATTTCACTCCCGTGATCGTCTCCTTGCCGGCGAAGATGAAGCGGGGGACATTGTCGACGCCGGAGGCGCGGATTTCGGCAAGCTCCTGCTCGAGCGCCTCGAATTCGTCGGAGCTGTCGAGAAAAGCGCGGGCGAGCTCGGCGTCAACGCCCGTCTGTGCGGCGATCGATGACAGGACGTGGCGGTCCGCGATGTCGGCGCCGCGCAGGAAGAACGCCTCGAACAGCGCGTCGGCCATCGCGATTTCTACCCCGAAATTCCGGGCGAAGCGGATCAGCCGATGCGCCTCGAACGTATTCGGCTGGCGCTTTATCTTTTCGAAAACGAAATTGAGCCCGACTTCGCGCCCCATTTCGGCCAGCGCCGCCTGCGTCTCATGCAATCCCTCGGCGGAGAAGCCCTTTTCCTCGAGATAGGCGGCGAGTTCTCGGCCTTCCGGAGGAAGCTCTGGATCGATCTGAAACGGGCGCCAGCGAACCTCGACAGTGAGCCCCGGCACCTGGTCGACGACGGCGTAAATGAGCCGCAACCCGATGAAGCATTCAGCGCTCGCGACATCACCAATCAGATCGATGGGAATCGGCTCGGATTCCCTATTCATGCAGGGCTCCGCCGGCTCGCGTCGCGACCTTGTGGTTTCGAAGTCAATGACTCCGCCAAGGCTATTGAATGAACGGCTTCGGCCAACAGGGGATCCCCAAATCTACGTTTTCGGTCAGGAAAATACATGGCGGAGTGGCGTCAGATCAAGAGGGTTTGCCGGGCTGCAGTTACCCGCAAAGCTCAAGTCTGGCAAACACGGTCGCATGATATCATCACGGAAAAGTGACTAGAAGGGCGGGAGCCACCGCATTGATCCTGACCGGACGAAGGGGATCACGTCACAGAGGCCCGATCGGCGGTGCGCTGATATTTGCCAAGGCGCAGGACGACCGCCCGCTCACAGTGGTTGGCGATGCGAAAGGCGATCGGAAGCCGCCAAGCCTCTCAGCAGGCGTCACTTTCCGGGCCTTTCCGCAGCGAACTCCGGCCGTTTGCGCCACCATGTGTCGAGCGTCGAACTCCCCGAAGGCGCGCCGTAATGCGGCGTCGCCTGCGGCCGCGCCAGTGCGCTCGAGGCGGCGATCCACTGATCGGAGGAGTGAAACAGCGGCACGATGTAGAAGCCGGAGAGCAGCACGCGGTCATAGGCGCGCACGGCGGCTATAAAATCTTCGCGCGTGCGGGCGGCGAGAAGAGCTGCGATCAGTGCGTCGACCGCGGGCGATTTCACGCCTGCGAGATTGAAGGAGGCTTCCTGCGAAGCGCTTTTCGAGCCCCAGCGCGAGCGCTGCTCATTGCCGGGCGAGGCTGAGGCGAGCCAGCTGCCGAGCATCATATCGAAGTCGAATTTCTGTCGGCGGCGCTGATATTGGACCTCGTCGACAAGCCGAACCCTCGCCGCGACGCCTATCCGCGCCAGCGAATCCGAATAATTCAGCGCAAGGCGCTCCTGGCTGCGATCCTTCACCATGATCTCGAAGGCGAGGGGCTCGCCGTCTTTCGTCAGCCTTCCGTCCTTCAGCGCGTAGCCCGCCTGTTCGAGCAGCTCGAGAGCGCGTTTCGGCATCGTCCGGTCATGCCCCGAGCCGTCGGTCGAGGGTGGCCGCCAGCGGCCTTCGAGAATGTCTTCGCGCACCGCGCCGGGAAAGGGCGCAAGAAGGCCGCGTTCGGCGGCGCTCGCGGGCCTCCCCGTCGAGGCGAGTTCGGATTCGTCGAAAAAGCTCTGCGTGCGCTTATAGAGGCCGCTGTAGAGATTGACGTTCACCCATTCGAAGTCGAACATCATGGCGAGCGCCTCGCGCACCCTGACGTCGTCGAAAAGCGGCCGGCGCAGATTGAAGACGAAGCCTTCCATACCCTTCGGGCCGCCGATCGGCAGCGCCTCGCGGACGTCACGATTGTCGCGCATGGCCGGAAAGTCATAGCCCGTCGTCCAGCGCGCCGGGTTCGTCTCCTCGCGAAAATCGAGAAGCCCGGCGGCGAAGGCCTCAAACAGGCTGTTGGCGTCGCGAAAATATTCGACGTCGATAGAGTCGAAATTGAAAAACCCGCGGCGCGCCGGCAGATCCTTGCCCCAGTAACTCGGATCGCGCTTCAGGACGAGGCGCTCGCCGGGCTTCACTTCGACGACCTTATACGGGCCGGAGCCGATGGGAGCGTCGAGGCTGGCGTCGTCGAATTTGGCGACGTCGACGGCATGACGGGGCAGCACCGGCATCAGGGCGAGCGTCAGCGGCATTTCGCGGTCGCCTGCCGCATCGATTTCATAACGCACGGTGAGCGGGTCGGGCGTCTCGATCGATTTGACGAGCGAATAGGCGGCTCGCTGCTGCGGGCGCCCGCGCGTCTTCAGAAGCTCGAAGGTGAAGCGCACGTCGTCCGCGGTGATTGGGACGCCGTCCGAAAAATGCGCGTTTGGGTCGAGCCGGAACGTCACGGAGGTCCGTTCGGGATTGGTCTCGATCGATTTCGCGATCAGCCCGTAGAGCGTGAAGGGCTCGTCGAGCGAGCGGGTCATCAATGTCTCGAAAACGTTTCCATTGAGCCCCTGGGCCGTCGAGCCCGCCTTGAGATTGAACGGATTGAGGCTGTCGAAGGCTCCGAGAAAGCCGATTGAAACGCGCCCGCCCTTGATCGCCGCAGGGTCTGCGTAAGGGAAATGGTCGAAACCCGGAGGCAGCGCCGGATCGCCATGCATGGCGATCGCATGCGCCGGGCGTGCGCCTTCCGCCGGCTTCGACTCTGTCGCTTCCGCCGCGAGCGTCCCCGCCGCCGACGCGCAGTATATGGCGCAAGCGAACGCCGCCGCGGCGATTCGTGTTGCGATTCTGGTCATGGCGGCGATCTCGACCATCCGATCATCATTTCAGCGAATGCGCCGCCGGGCCGCCCTGCGACGCTTAGGAGTCCAAGAAAACTGCTTAGCGCAATCGCCAAGCCCGCAGCGCTCCGAGCCGCACCTGCCAGCTACACTTGCCAGCCACACTTGCCAGCCGCACTTGCCAGCCGCGCGCATGTTGCGCTAACCCGGACCGCGCAGCGGCGCAAGACATAGCGCCACGAGAAGGCGGGCGCCATCCTCGGCGCCGGCCGCGCGGTGGATTTGTCTCTGTCCCGCTTTTTCCGTCCTGGATCGCGCCTAGCCGGGGGTGATTTTCCTTAGCTCTTCATCTATAAGGGCGGACCATTTGAAAGGAATTCCGATGTCGTTTTCGTTGAAGCGTTTCGGCGCGGCTGGACTGGCCGGTTTGTGCATGCTGGCCGGGGCGGAAGCTTTCGCGCAAACGAAAAAGCCCGCGGCGCCGGCCCCCGCGCCGGCACAAGCGCCGGCTCAACCCCAGACCGGATCGCCGGTGCCACAGCCGGCGCCGCAGCAGGGACCTTTGCGCGTCGATCTCATCCCGACGCAGAACGACTGGACCAAGGTCTGCGGCAAGGATCAGGCGGCGAATAAGGAAATCTGCTACACGACGCGCGACTTCAGCGCGCAGAAGGATCAGCCGCCGGTTCTCGCGCTCGCCGTCTATGACATCAAGGGCGAAGACACTCGCATCGTGCGCCTGTTGATGCCGATCGGCCTGATGCTGCGTCCGGGCTTCCGCTTTTCGATCGACAAGGGCGCAGCGCAGGAAGGCTCGTTCGAGATCTGCTTCCCGAACGGCTGCTTCGCCGAGGCGAAGGTGAAGGGATCGACCATCGCCGAGATGAAGAAGGGGACGGTGATGAATGTCGACGTCAAGAATCAGGCCAATAATCTCGTGACATTCGGGATTCCGCTGGCCAGCTTTGACAAGGCGTTCGACGGGCCGCCGATCGATCCCAAGGTGCTCGAGGAGCAGCAGAAGAAGTTGCAGGCGGAGCTTCAGAAACGCGCCGAAGACGAGCGCAAGAAGCTCGAGTCGCAAAAGTCGGACGCGACCGGCGGAGCGGCCGCTCCCGCGGGGTCCGCGCCGGCCACCCCGGCTGCGCCTGCCGCCCCAGCTGCGCCGGCCGCCCCAGCGAAGCCCTGATCGGTTCCTTCGGCGGCTTCGCAGCAGTTTTGGGAGCGTCAACCAAGCCCTCGAGGATGTGGTGACGCTCTTCCTTTTTGACGCTGGAGGCAGCCGCCGGAGGGTCCCGATCGCGCGTCAGGCCTTGCTCTTCAGCTCCACCGCGAATTTGATGAGCGCCGGGCTCGTGCCGATGCCGAGCTTCTGCTTGATGGCCGAGACGATATTTGCCGCCGTCTTGTAGCCGATCGCGAGGGCGGTCGAGATCTCGGTGAGACTCTTGCCCTCGCCGAGCAGAGTGACGACCTGCCGCTCCCTTTCGCTCAAGACCCGCAGCGGATCCTCCGCCCGCTCCAAATTGGCGAGCGCCAGATTCTGCGCGACCGACTGGCCGAGATAGACGGCGCCCGAAAGCGCCTTGTCGACCGCCTGCAGAATGGCGTTCGGATCGTCGTTCTTGGTCACATAGCCGCGCGCGCCGCGATCGAGCGCCCGCGTGACGAAAGTCGCCGCCTCATACATGCTGAAGATGACGATCCGCGCGGTGGGATTGTCCTGCAAGAGCTCCGGTAGGAGGTCGAGCCCGGCCCTGTCGGGCAGCTCGAGGTCGAGGATGATCACGTCCGGTCGAAAGCTGCGGTTTTCGGCGAGAGCCGCCTCGGCGCAATTTGCCTCCCGCGCCTCGAAGTCGGGGCGCCGCGCGAGGATGCGCAGGCAGCCGTCGCGAACGATCGGATGGTCCTCGACGAGGAGGATTTTGACGCCTTCAGTCATGTTCAGTCATGGATCGCCGTCTCTTTCGTCTCTCGTTCGTTCGTCTTGGGCTCCGGTGCCCCGCGGACGTCCTCGGGACCCAGCGGAATGAACGCCTCGATCAGCGCGCCTCCCTTGGCGCCCGCGCCGACCTTAAGCCGTCCGTCGAGCTTGCGCACGCGTTCGCTCATGCCGAGAAAGCCGAAGCCATATCTGAAATCCAGCGGCAGGCCGACTCCGTCATCTTCGATCGCGAGGCGGATCTCGCCGGCCGCCTCGGCGCCGCGCACCTCCATCACGACGCGGACGCCGCGCGCTTTCGAATGCCGCGCGGCATTGGTCAGACATTCCTGCACGATACGGTAGCTCGTGAGACTCGCCTCTTCACTGAAGCTCCGACGCGCGCCCCTGATTTCGACCTCCACTGACAGATCGCGGTGTTGCGCCCGCCAGGCCTCGACGAGCTGGCGCAGCGCGTCGGGCAGGCCCATCTGGCGCAGGACGGCCGGCCGGATGCGCTCCAGAATGCGGTAGTTCTGTTTCTGGATCGCGTCGGCAAGCGTCGATATCTGATTCGCGCGCTCGACGATCGCGTGCGTCGGCCCCGTCTCCCTGCCGCCGCTCGAGGCGGCCTCGACGATGCAGGAGGCCGCGGCCCTTATGCCGAAGAGCGAGGCGCCGAACTCATCATGCAGCTCGCGGGCGAGCTCCTTGCGTTCCGCCTCCTGGATCGAGAGAAGTCGGTCGATCAAAAAATGATTGTCGGCTTCCGTCCGCGCCAGCGTCGCGGCGAGCTTGTTGAAATGCTCGCCGATGCGGCGCAATTCGGCGATCCTTATCTCCGCGACGGCGTCGAACCGCCCTTCGCTCAGCCGGTCGAGTCCCTCGACGAGCTGGCGCAAGGGGGCGAGCATATGGCGAGCGGTGATGAGGATCAGGGTGACGATCGCAACCGAGATCGCCGTCAGAAGCGTGGTCAGGAACAGAAGGCTCGACCAGATTTCGGCGATTTCGTCCGCCGGCTCGCTCGACATGATGATTTCGCCATGCGGCTCGCCGCCGATCGTGACCGGATAGACTTTGCGGATCGTCGGCGACCGCAGCAGCGCCTGGAACCAGGCAGGCGGCGTCTCGTGTCTGACCGAAGGCTTCGGCGCCGCGGATTGCGCTCCATCCGGCGCTTGCGCATAGTCGATCTCGATATGGCGGAGATCAGCGAGCCCTTCGCGCAGGCGCTGCAGCGCCTGGCTCTGGGCGGCGATGTCGGAATTCCTCGTGTCGGCGAGATCGTCGAGCGCATATTGGATGAGATGGTCGCCGAGCGTCATGCTCGATTGGATTTCGGAGGCGATCCGGCTTTTCGCGCCGTAAAGGGCGACCCCGACGACTGCCGCGACGCCGAGCGCCAGAATGCAGGACGGAATGAGGATCAGCCGGAATCTGATGGAGTTTTGCGCGGTCGGGTGCGGCATTTCGACTATATTATCTTCGCCGCCGGCTTCGGAAAGCCCTTCGCTTTCAAAATCAGGCCGATGGCTTCGCCGGACGCGCGGCTTGCCTCGCTGCGCACGGTCGACGCCTCGGCCGCAATGGCCCCTATCGGACTTGACGGCTTCGAGCGCCTTGCCCCATGTAGCGGCCGTTCGAGGCGACCCGGCGCAAGGCGAGCCCGAGAATTTCCGGCGACGACTTCAAAACACGAGGATGGCGGCGTTGATGATCGAATCCAGCCATGAGACTCCCGCGGCTGACTCTGCCGCCGCTGAGTGGGGCGCTGATGCGGTCTCCAGTCAGTCGCCCAAGCGATTGCTGTGGCGCCGCGTCGTGGTCAAGCTTTCAGGCGAAGCGCTGATGGGGTGTCAGACCCACGGCCTCGACATGGAGACCCTGAACCGGATCGCCGCCGATCTGTCGAACGCGGCCGCGCTCGGGGTCGAGGTGGCGGTCGTTGTCGGCGGCGGCAATTTCTTCCGCGGCATCGCCGGCGCCGACAAGGGAATTGAGCGCGCGCGCGCCGACTCGATCGGCATGCTGGCGACGGTAATGAACGCGCTCGCGCTCGAATACGCCATCGAAAAGCAGGGCAAGCGCGCGCGGGCGCTCTCGGCGGTGCCCATGCCGTCCCTCTGCGAGGCCTATTCGAGGCAGGCGGCGCTGCATCATCTCGCCAAAGGGCGCGTCGTCGTGCTGGCGGGCGGAACCGGAAATCCGTTCTTCACGACCGACACCGGCGCGGCGCTGCGCGGCGCGGAGCTGTCCTGCGACCTCATCATGAAGGCGACGCAGGTCGACGGCGTCTATTCCGCCGATCCGAAGCGCGATCCAACGGCGAGGCGCTATGAAAATCTGACCCATGACGAGGCGATCGCAAAAAACCTCGCGGTCATGGACACCGCCGCTTTCGCTCTTGCGCGGGAGAACAAGATTCCGATAATCGTCTTTTCGATCCGCGAGCCGGCAGCGATCAGCAGCGCGCTTCAAGGCGAGGGCCGATTCAGCCTTGTATCGCCCTGACGGGCGCAGGGCGACGCTTCCCTCGGCCGATCCTTTCCGTTCAGGGCGCGTTTCCTCTTTCGGCGCGCGGCGGATCCGAAGCGCGGACCACGAGAACCAACGCAGGGTTTCACGATGAGCGCAGAATTCGATCTTGCGGACCTGAGGCGGCGCATGGAGGGCACGATCGCGACTCTGAAGCACGAGATGGGCGGCCTGCGCACGGGGCGCGCTTCGGCGAGCCTCGTCGAGCCGGTGCAGGTCGAGGCTTATGGGCAGACGATGCCGTTGAACCAGGTCGCGACGATCAGCGTGCCGGAGGCGCGCATGCTGTCGGTCCAGGTCTGGGACAAGGGCATGGTCGCCGCCGTGGACAAGGCGATCCGCAACGCCAATCTCGGGCTCTCGCCGACCGTCGAAGGCCAGATCCTGCGCATCCGCATACCTGAGCTCAACGAGCAGAGACGCAAGGAAATGGTCAAGGTGGCGCATAGATACGCCGAGGAGGCGCGCGTCGCCGTTCGGCATGTCCGCCGCGATGGCCTCGACATGTTGAAGAAGCTCCTGAAGGACAAGGCGATCAGCGAGGACGACGAAAAAAGGCATGAGAGCGAAGTCCAGAAAGTGACTGATCAATGCGTCGGCGAGGTCGATTCTGCGCTTGCCGCCAAAGAGCGCGAAATCATGCAAGTGTGAGTGGTGGACGCGAAAAGGCCGATCGCGCGGCGCCGGGGCCTGTCGAGCTCCGGGCGAGATCGCGAGAACGTGACCGGTCGGCAGGCCGGAAACGCGGGCCAGGAATGCGGACGCGATTGAGACGGTCCATGAATTTTCGCTTAAAGAAAAAGCCGACGCCGGTTCGGCGGGAGGCTTCGATCAGGATGGCGTCATGCAGGGCGTGATCACCGGCAAGCGGATAGTACCGTCGGATGAGGCGCCTCGCGGCGCGCCCGCGCATGTCGGCGTCATCATGGATGGCAACGGTCGCTGGGCGGCGAGCCGCGGGCTGCCGCGCATCGAAGGGCACAGGCGCGGCCTCGAGGCTTTGCGCGACTGCGTCCGCTCGGCGATTGATTTCGGCCTCGACTATCTGACCGTCTACAGTTTTTCGATGGAGAACTGGAGCCGCCCCCGGCAGGAGGTCGCCGACCTCATGGGCCTATTGAAGCGCTTCATCCGTAACGATCTCGCCGATCTCGACAAGGCAAATGTCAAGGTCAAGGTCATCGGGCGGCGGGACGATCTCTCCAACGACATTCGGTCGCTGCTCGTCGAGGCCGAAGATCTGACGCGGTCGAATGACGGCCTCAATCTTATCGTCGCCTTCAATTACGGCGCGAGGCAGGAGATTGCGGCGGCCGCCCGCGCCCTCGCCGAAGACGCCGTCGCGGGCCGTATCAAGGCGGCCGATATCGACGAGGCCCTGTTCGCGGCGCGGCTCGACACGGCGGGCATTCCGGATCCCGACCTTATCATCCGCACCTCGGGCGAAAAGCGCCTGTCCAATTTCCTGATGTGGCAGGCGGCCTATTCCGAATTCGTGTTTCTGCCGATTTACTGGCCGGATTTCGACCGCAAGGCCTTCGCCGCGGCGCTCGCCGAATTCGGCTCGCGCGAGCGCCGCTTCGGCGGCGTGAGGCCAGCGGTCGAGATCAGCAAAGCAAGGACATGAAACATCTCCCCCCGACGGCGCCGCTTGCGATGGTGAACGGCGGCCCGGACCGGTTCCCCGGGGCCGAGCCTCCGCCGCCGTCCGGCGCGGGCGGTTTGAGCCGCGGGCGCGCGCGCCGCCTCGCGGATCTGCTGCCGCGCGCCATCTCCTCGCTGGTTCTGGCCGGCGCGGCGATCACCGGCGTCTGGCTCGGCGGCGTCGGCTTTGCGCTCATCTGGTTCGCCGCGGCGCTGGCGGTGGCGCTCGAATGGCAAAATCTGATCGGCGCGGCCCGTCCGCGCCTGCGCTTGGCGATCGCCGGCGCCGGACTCGCCGCCGCGACGGCGCTCGCCGCGCAGGGCCGCTTTGGGTTCGCCGGCTGCGCTCTCCTTATCGCCGGCGTTCTGCTCGCGCTTGCGGCAGGGCAGGGGCGGCGGCTTTGGGCTTTCGGGGGCATTCTTTACGCCGGCGCGCTGATCGTCTCGGTCGTCGCGCTTGACGCCTCGGCGGAGTTCGGCGCGCGATCGATTTTCTGGCTCTGCGCCACGGTTTGGGGCACCGACGTCTTTGCTTATTTCGGCGGCCGGCTGATCGGCGGCCCGAAGCTCTGGCCGCGGATTTCGCCCTCGAAAACCTGGTCCGGCACGCTCTGCGGCGTCATCGCCGGCGCGTCGGTCGGCGCCTTCGTCGGCGTCTGCGGCCTCGACGGACGGGCCTTGCCGATTTTCGCTCTCGGGCTCGTCGCGGCGCTCCTTTCGCAGGCCGGCGATATCTTCGAATCGGCTGTCAAGCGGCGCTTCAACGTGAAAGACTCGAGCAGCCTGATCCCGGGGCATGGTGGTTTCATGGATCGTCTCGACGGATTTGTCGCAGCCGCCAGCTTCGCCGCTCTTTTCGGCGCGCTGCGCGGGCTTCCGACCGTCGCGGCCGGACTGTTCAACTGGCTCTAAGCGAGCTTCCGTCGACGCGCGGGCGCGGCGAGAGCTTTGCCAAGACCTCTACCCAAGTGTCTCGAGGCGTGATCTTATCCGGCCGGCTTCTACCTACACGCGCGGGCGGACAAAGGCTCGCCGAAGCGAGAATGGACGGAATGGAAAAAGTCATTCACTTGCGGCAGGATCCGGACGGCAGGTCGAACTCGCGCAGCGTGGTTGTTCTGGGCGCCACGGGCTCGATCGGGAAATCGACCGCCGAGATCATCGCCGGATCAGACGGCGCTTTTACCGTCGCGGCGGTCGCCGGCGGCCGCGACGCGAAGGCGCTCGCCCGAACTGCGCGCGAACTCGGCGCCAAATTCGCCGCGCTCGCCGATCCCGGCGGCTATGCCGACCTCAAGGAGGCCCTCGCGGGCTCGGCCATAAAGGCTGCGGCCGGCCCCGAGGCGGTGGTCGAGGCGGCGCTCTATCCGGCCGATATCGTCGTCGGCGCCATTGCCGGAACGGCCGGCGTCGCACCGACCTTCGCCGCGCTCGCCGCCGGCCGCACGATCGCGCTCGCCAACAAGGAATGTCTCGTCTGCGCCGGCCCCGCCTTCATGCGCCAGGCCGCCGCCTCGAAAACGAAGCTGCTGCCGGTCGACAGCGAACATAACGCCATCTTCCAGGCGATGGGCGACGCCGATCCGTCGACCATCGAAATGATTACGCTGACGGCTTCGGGCGGCCCGTTCCGGACCTGGAGCGCCGAGGCGATCGCGAAAGCGACGCCGGAGCAAGCCCTGCGGCACCCGAACTGGTCGATGGGGCCGAAAGTGACGATCGATTCAGCCGGCCTCATGAACAAGGGCCTCGAGGTGATCGAGGCGCATTATCTCTTCGGCGTCGAGGCGGCGAGGCTCGACGTTCTGGTGCACGCTCAATCGGTGGTGCATGGCCTCGTCGCTTTCTCCGACGGCTCGGTGACCGCGGGGCTCGCCGCTCCCGACATGAAGGTGCCGATCGCCCATTGTCTCTCGCATCCGCGGCGCATCGCGACGAAAGCGCGCCGTCTCGACCTCGCGACGATCGGCCAATTGACGTTCGAGCGCCCGGATTTCGAGCGCTTTCCGGCGCTGCGCGTCGCTCTCGACGCCTTGCGGACCGGGCGCGGGCTACCTACTGTTTTGAACGCCGCCAATGAGATCGCCGTCGAGGCCTTTCTGCAAAAGCTGATTTCGTTCCATGAGATCGCCCGAATGGTCGAGGAAGCCTGCAATGCGGCGCTTGCCGACGGCGTCGCGAGGGAGCCTCAATCCGTCGCCGACGCTCTCGCCATCGACAAGGCCGCGCGCGAGCGGGCGCGAGCGTCGCTGCCGGCGGTCACCCTGCACTGACTTTATTGCGTGAGCCGATCCGGGAGCTGATTTGGTGTTGACTTGGAGCTGAAATGACAATTCTTGCGCACCTCTGGTCGGCCGCCGCCTATATTGTTCCCTTCGTTTTCGTGCTGAGCCTCGTGGTTTTCTTCCATGAGCTCGGCCATTTTCTGGTCGGACGCTGGTGCGGCGTCAGGATCGACGCCTTTTCGCTGGGCTTCGGGCCCGAGCTCTTTGCCTTTGTCGACCGGCATGGCACGCGCTGGCGGGTCGGCGCGCTGCCGCTTGGCGGCTATGTCAAATTCCATGGCGACGTCAATGCCGCTTCGGCGCCGGACGCCGAGGCGATCGCCGCAATGTCGCCGGAGGATCGCGCGGTCAGCTTTTTCGCGCAGAATGTGTGGAAGCGCGCGGCGATCGTCGCTGCCGGGCCAATCGCCAATTTTCTGCTGGCGATCGTGATCTTCACCGGGATTTTTTACGTCAGCGGGCGCGCCATCCTCGCGCCGCTCGTCGATAATGTGACGGCGGGCAGCGCCGCCGAAGCTGCGGGCTTTGAGCCGGGCGACGTCATCCTCTCGATCGACGGCCGCAAGATCGACAGCTTCGAAGACATGCAGCGCATCGTGCAGACGGCGAGCGACACGGCTCTCGCCTTCGCGGTCGATCGCCATGGCGAGACCGTCGAGCTGGTCGCGACTCCGCGCCGGCGCGACATTTCGACGCCCTTCGGCACGACGAGGGTCGGGGTCCTCGGCGTCGAGACGCGCGGCGAGCCGGAAAACTGGCGTGTCCAGCATTATGGCTTTGGCGAATCCTTGACGCGCGCGGCGGCGGAGACCTGGTATGTCGTGGCGCGAACCGGCTCCTACCTCGGCGGTCTCGTCCTCGGCCGGGAGTCGGCCGACCAGCTGTCCGGACCGATCCGCATCGCCGAGGTTTCGGGCCAAATGGCCAAAATCGGTCTAGCTGCGCTTTTGAACCTCGCCGCCGTCCTCTCGATTTCGGTCGGGCTCTTGAACCTGATGCCTATTCCATTGCTCGACGGCGGCCACCTTGTCTATTACGCGATCGAGGCCGTGCGCGGGCGAGCCCTCAATGAAAAAGCGCAGGAACTCGGCTTCAAAGTCGGGCTGACGTTGGTGGTGGGACTGATGATTTTCGCGACTTACAACGACATTTTGCGGCTGACGAAGCAGCTGATGCGCTGGGGTTGAGAGTCATCGGGGCATTTGACGCAAAGCATTAACTTTCCTGATTAACCTTCTACTCACTGCAAAGCGTGTCTTGTTCGACACGCGGCGGCCAAAACGCCGCAAGCGGGTGAATCCTGATTTGCAGGCGGGGTTAAAGCTTGTAGAAGCTGAGCCTGAGGGTTTTGTGAGCCGTCGGCTATCTTCCGGCAACCAGATGCGTTTGCGCTCTGGCGCCAGAGGCGAACTGGCGCGCGCGTGGTGGAGACCGGTGTTAATGCAGTCTGTGCGTCGTCAGTGGAACCGGCTTTTCGCCCTCGCTTTCGCCCTCGCCTGGCTGTTTAGCGTGTTCCCCGCAGCCGCCGAGGGCGTCACGGTGCGCGGCAACACGCGGGTCGACGCCCAAACGATCGAAGGCTATTTCACGGGAACCGATCAGGAATCGATCAATAAGGGCGTGAAGGCCCTCTATGCGACCGGACTGTTCTCCAATGTCCGGGTCTCGCGCGAAGGCGGCCGCGTCATTGTCGCCGTGACCGAAAACAACGTCATTAATCGTGTCGTCTTCGAGGGCAATAGCAAGGTTAAGACGGAAGTCCTGACGGCTGAAGTGCAGTCGAAATCGCGCGGGCCGTATAGCCAGGCGATGGTCGACGCCGACGTCGAGCGCATCAAGGACGTCTACCGCCGCTCGGGCCGGGCCGCGGCGAAAGTCAGCGCCCGCACCGTCGATCTGCCGAACGGCAGGCTCGATGTCGTCTTCACCGTCGACGAGGGGGAAAAAACCGGCATCAAGCAGATTAATTTCGTCGGCAACCAAGTCTATTCCTCGGGCAAGCTGCGCGACCTCATGCAGACGACGGAGATGAATTTTCTGTCGTTCTTCAAGACCTCCGACGTCTATGATCCGGACAAGATCGCGTCCGACCTCGAGCTCATCCGGCGCTTCTATCTCAAGAACGGCTACGCCGATTTCCGCGTGATTGGTTCGGACGCCCAGTTCAATCCGGAGCTCGGCGGCTACGTCATCACGATCACCATTGAGGAAGGCCCGCAATACACGGTCGGCTCGGTCGACGTCGAATCCCATCTGCCGGGGCTCGATCCGGCGGCGCTGCGTCCGCTGCTGCGACTTTCGCCCGGCCAGACTTACAATGGCGACATGGTCGAGAAGACCACCGACGCGCTGACCCGGGAGGTGACGACGCATGGCTACGCCTTTTCGCAGGTGAGGCCTCGCGGCGACCGCGACCCGGCGACCCGGACCGTCGCCATCGCCTTCGTCGTGGAAGACGGTCCACGCGTCTACATCGAGCGCATCGACGTCCGCGGCAATACCAGAACGCGCGATTATGTGATCCGGCGCGAATTCGAAATCGGCGAGGGCGACGCCTATAACCGCGTGATGATCGAGCGCGCCGAGCGGCGCCTCAACAATCTCGGCTTCTTCAAGAAGGTGAAGATCACCAATGAGCAGGGCTCGACGCCCGATCGCGTCATCGTCGTCGTGGCGGTCGACGATCAGCCGACCGGTTCGCTGGCGGTCTCGGGCGGCTACTCGACCTCCGAGGGCTTCATCGCCGAAGTCGCCGTGACGGAAACCAACTTCATGGGCCGCGGCCAGTATGTGCGCCTCTCCGTCTCGGAGGGCCAATATGCGCGCGGCGTCGAATTCAGCTTCACCGAGCCCTATTTCCTCGGCAACCGTATCGCCGCCGGCTTCGACATCTATGCCAAGCAGTCGAACGTCAACCAATTTTCCTTCTATAACAATTTCGTCACCGGCGGGACGATCCGCTTCGGCCTGCCCGTCACCGACGAGCTCACATTCTCGCCGCGCTACTCGATCTACAACACCAACATCACGATCCCGAATAATTCATCGCGCCCCTACAACGACTGTACCTTTCCAATCTGGGGGACGACGCCGGGCTTCAACGGGACCGTGCCGGCCTACACCAATAACTGCTTGAACAATGGCGAAGCCTCGCTTGCTCTCAAACAGGCGCAAGGCAATACGCTGACCTCGATGTTCGGCTATTCGCTGTCCTACAATACGCTCGACAACAATAGGAACCCGACCAGCGGCTTCCTCGCCGAGCTGCGGCAGGACATCGCAGGCGCCGGCGGTCAGTCCCGCTTCGTGCGCACGACGGGCGACATCCGCTACTACCGCGAGGTCCTCGACCAAGTCGTCGGCATCGTCCACATCCAGGGCGGCGAGCTGTTCGGCTATGGCGGCAGCCAGCTTCGCATCGTTGATAATTTTAACCTCGGCCCGAGCCTCGTGCGTGGCTTCGCGCCGAACGGCATCGGACCGCGCGACGTGTCGAGCGGCCAAATCAACTCCGTTGGCAACGCTCTCGGCGGCACAACCTATTTCGGCGGCAGCCTCGAGCTGCAGTTCCCCATCTGGGGTCTGCCGCGCGACATCGGCCTCAAAGGCGCGATCTTCGCCGACGCCGGCAGCCTGTTCGGCTATAATGGCCAGACGAACTTCAGCGCCAATGGCGTCTGCACGCCGAATCTTTCGCCGCCGCTGTTTACCCAGGGCACCTGCATTGTCGTGGGCGGCAACAGCGCGACGATCCGCTCGTCGGTCGGCGCCTCCCTCATCTGGTCGTCGCCTCTTGGTCCAATCCGCTTCGACTTCGCAAAAGCGCTCACCAAGAGCAATGCGGACCAAACGCAGTTCTTCCGCTTCACCGGCGGCACGAGCTTCTAGAGTCGGCTGGTTTTCGGTCGGGGCGGCGCTGGTCCATGCGCAGTCTCGTATCCGTCTCGCGCCAATAAGCTGGAGCATGCCTGAAAGCAGTTGCGGCTTTTTGGCGCCATGCTCCAGGAAGCGAAACGCGATTTCGTCGGAGCGCCTTTCGCTCCGGAGCCTCGATCAGCGAAACGGCTGCCGGATGGCGGCGGCTCCGGCACGGCGGCCCGCGGATGAGCGATCCCGTTTTCTTTTTTCGCGCTACGCAACTTTCGCTTGCGGACATTGTCGCCCTGACTGAGGCGCGCGTCGCCGCGGACGCCGATCTTTCCGCTTTCGTCCATGGCGGCGGCGCCTTCGACGAAGCCGAAGCGGGCGAACTCACCTATTTCGCACATCCGCACCGCTCCGACCGGCTTGGGGAGACGAACGCCACCGCCTGTTTCGTGACGGAGCGTTTCGCCTGGCGGCTGCCCCCCAGGACCGTCGCTCTTGTGACCGAGCGCCCCGAGCACGCTTTTGCGCTGGCGCTTGCGCAAATGTATCCGGCAGCGGTCCATCCGGCATCGCTTTTTGGGGCCACGGGCGTTAATCCCGGCGCCTCGGTTCATCCCGAGGCGAGGCTCGAGCCCGGCGTGATCGTCGATCCCGGCGCCGTCATCGGTCCGCGCGTCGAAATCGGCGCGGGATCTGTCATCGCCGCCAACGCCGTCATCGGGCCTGGCGTCCGCATCGGGCGCGGCTGCTCGATTGGCGCACAGGCCACAATCATTCACGCCTTGATCGGCAATCGCGTCAATCTGCATCCGGGCGCGCGAATAGGCCATGCGGGAAGCCGCACGCCGCAGATCGGCCGCGTCATCGTCCAGGACGATGTCGAAATCGGCGCCAATGTGACGATCGACCGGGGTTCGGGCGGCGACACCGTCATCGGAGAGGGCGCCCAGATCGGCAATCTCGTCCAGATCGGCCCCGACGCCATGATCGGCCGCAAGGCCCGGGTCGGGCCGCAGGCGCTCGTCGGCGCGGCGACGCGTCTTGGCGATTTCGCTTGCCTCGAAGGGCAGGCGGGGACGGACGATCATCTGCGCATCGGCGCCCGCGCCCGCGTCCTGCCGCAGGGTGGGGTAGGCGCCGACGTTCCGGCCGACGTGGCTTTCGCGGGAACTCCGGCCCGGCCGTTGCGCCGCTGGCTGCGCACGCTGGCCCTCGTGGAAAGGCTGACGCACGGCGGCCGGAGCTGATATTTTTTGCGGACATCCTACAGAAATGCTTGATCTTGCGCGATCAGGGATGCTCAAAGGCTAGGTGGACGGCCCGCGGGCGGACTACCGAATCGGACGCGACATGGACGAAGCGGCGACGATTGAATCCTTCGATATTCTGGAGCTTCTGCGCTATCTGCCGCACCGCTATCCTTTTCTGCTGGTCGACAGGATCATCGAGGCGAGGGGCGACGAATTTGGCGTCGGCCTCAAGAATGTGAGCGTCAACGAGCCGCAGTTCCAGGGTCATTTTCCGGGGCGCCCCGTCATGCCGGGAGTGCTTCTCATCGAGGGAATGGCGCAGACCGCCGGCGTCCTCTGCATCAGGGCGCATGCCGCCGATCGGCCGCCGCCGCTTGTCTATTTCATGAGCATCGACAAGGCGAAGTTCCGCAAGCCCGTGCTGCCCGGCGATCGCGTCGAATTCCACATGACCAAAACCAACCGCCGCCGCAATATGTGGTGGTATTCGGGTCGGGCTCTCGTTGACGGCGCGCTCGTCTGCGAAGCGGAGATCGCCGCGATGCTGGTGGAAGACGCACCGAAAGGCTGAGCCCGGGAGCTCGGCAAGGCTTGTATAATCGGCGCAGCATTATTCGTTCGCCCAAACGGTCTTCGGCGCCAATCGGAAACGGCGATCGTGGGGCGTTGGCAGGCGGCAGGAGCGAAACATGGTTAGAGCTGTCCGCATTCACGAGACGGGCGGGCCGGAGGCGATGCGGATCGAGGACATTGAGCTGCCGCCGCCCGGGCCCGGCGAAGTCCTCGTGCGCAATAATGCAATCGGCGTGAATTTCATCGACGTCTATTTCCGCAAGGGGCAGTATCCGGCGCAGACTCCTTTCACGCTCGGTAATGAGGCGGCGGGCGAGGTCATCGAGACGGGCAAGGGCGTCAAGGGAGTCAAGGTCGGCGACCGCGTCGCCTACTTCGCCACTCTCGGCGGCTATGCCGAGGCGCGGATCGTCGATGTCGATCGGCTCGTCAAATTGCCGAAGAGCATTTCTTACGAGATCGCCGCAGGCATGCTGCTGAAAGGGCTGACCGCGCAATATCTGCTGCGCCGGACCTACAAGGTGAAGCGCGGCGACACGATTCTCGTTCAGGCCGCGGCCGGCGGCGTCGGCCTTATCCTCTGCCAATGGGCGAAGGCCCTTGGCGCCCATGTCATCGGAACCGCGGGCTCGCCGGAAAAGGCGCAACTCGCCAGAAAGGCCGGCGCGAAACATGTCATCCTCTATCGGGAGGAGGATTTCGTCGCCCGCGTCAAGGAGATCACCAAGGGCAAGCTGTGCGACGTCGTTTATGACGGCGTCGGGGCCGCCACCTTTCCGGCTTCGCTCGATTGCCTGAAGCCGCTCGGCATGTTCGCCAGCTTCGGCTCCGCGTCAGGTCCGATCGCGGCTTTCGACATTGGCCTCCTTTCCGCCAAAGGCTCGCTTTTCGCCACGCGCCCGTCGCTCAATACTTATGCCGCGAAGCGCAAGGATCTGCAGCAGATGGCGCGCGACCTGATCCGCGTCGTCTCGAAGGGAGACGTCACAATCTCGGTGCAGAGAAGCTATCCGCTGGAGGAGGCGGCGAGCGCCCATCGCGCTCTCGAGGCCCGCGAGACGACGGGCTCGATCATTCTTGTTCCATAGGGGCGCGAGCGTCGCAAAGGCGAGGCCATGGAATGGCGCGAGGAAGGCCTCATCCTGGGAGTCCGCAAGCACGGCGAGACGAGCGTCATCCTCGAGGCCATGACCCGCACGCGTGGCCGCCATCTCGGCCTTGTCAGAGGCGGGCGCTCGCGCCGGATGCAGCCTTTTCTGCAGCCGGGCAACGGCGCCAACCTCGTCTGGCGCGCCCGTCTCGACGAACATCTCGGGCTCTTCACGGTCGAGCCGACACGGCTTCGGACAGCGCGGTTGATGGAGAGCGCGGAGGCGCTGCACGCGATCGGCCTCATCGCCGCGCTCTTGCGGACTCTTGCCGAGCGCGACCCGCATCCCGCGCTTTACGACGCCGCGGTCTTCATCGCCGATCATCTCGAAGACGAGCAGGCGCCGGCGCTCATCGTCCGCCTCGAGCTCGATCTTTTGCGGGAGGCTGGCTTTGGCCTCGACCTCACGCGTTGCGCCGCGACCGGCGGCGCCGAGGATCTCGCCTATGTCTCGCCGAAGTCGGGCCGGGCCGTCTCGCTTGCCGCAGGCGAACCCTATCGCGGCCGGCTCTTGCCTCTGCCGGCCTTTCTCATCGCTGACGCTCCGGAAGAAGCGCCGCAGCCGGCCGATGTTCGGGCCGGCTTCAGGCTGACAGAGTTTTTCTTGCACCGCGACCTGTTCGGGCCACGCGGGCTATCGCTGCCTGAGGCGCGCGCCGCCTATCTCGCGGAACTTTCGAAGCGCTCCGAGTGGCGTTGAGCGGCGCGCAGAAGATCGCATCCTGCTCTGCGCCGGCCCGGAGACACGCCGGTCGGCGCCGCGCCAGCCTCAGCGCGGAAGGCGGGCGCCCGGCGGAATGCGGCGGCTCGGCTTGCGTTCCACCAAGACGGCGCGGGGCACGCGGCCGTTCGAAGTGATGATCTGCTCGACCTTGCGCGGCGGCGCGCTCTTCAACAGTTCGGCGCGCACCTCGGCGACAGGCATGTCCATCAGCGCGGCTGCGATCTCGACCTGCTCAAGCAGCTGGTCGGTCAGCCCCTGCGCGGCCAGTATCGCCTCTTTCAGCGTCGGCGGATCATAGCGGACACGCCGCGTTCCATATTTGGTGTTCCACACGGTGGACATGGCGTCTTCCCGAGAAGTTGCTCTTATATTGCACTGCAACAGTCTATTGTGCATCGCAATCAGAATCAAGCCTCGCGGCGATAAAACCGTGAAATCGGGAGATTCGCGCGGCGTGCGGGCCGTCAAAAGCCGAGGCACGCCCTCGCAAAGGCCTGGAAGGCGCGCGCGCGATGCGAGAGCGCCGGCGATCCGTCCGGCGGAATCGCCTGCTTTTCTTCGAGCGTCATCTCGCCGAAGGTCTTCGTCAGCCCTTCGGGAAGGAAGATCGGGTCATAGCCAAAGACGAGCGAGCCCCGCGCGGGAAAAACCAGCTCGCCGTCGACGCGGCCCTCGAAGCTGCGGGTTTTGCCGGCGGGGAAGGCGAGGGTGAGGACGCAGATGAAATGCGCGCGGAACGGCGGCTTCGCGCCGACCCCGCGCAGTTCCTCCTCGACCTTTGCGCGAGCGATCCCAAAATCCCGCGGCGGTCCGGCCCAGCGGGCGGAATAGACGCCGGGCGCGCCGCCAAGCGCGTCGACGCAAAGCCCCGAATCGTCCGCAAGCGCCGCGCAATTTGCGCCCTTCGCCGCGGCGACCGCCTTCAGTTCCGAGTTGGCGAGAAAAGTCTTGCCGGTCTCGTCCGGCTCGGGCAGGCAAAGCTCGCCGGCCGAGACCGCCTCGACGCCGTAATGATTGAGAAGCTCACGCATTTCGGCGAGCTTGCCTTCATTGTGGGTCGCGATGACGAGCCGGTCGCCGAAGATCGCCGTCATTCAGGCGACCGCGCTTTTCTGTTGCTCGACGAGCTTGGCGATCCCGCCCCGCGCCAGCGCCAGCATGGCGGTGAGCTGCGCCTCGGTGAAAACGGCGGCTTCGGCCGTCGCCTGCACCTCGACAAGGGCGCCAGCGCCGGTCATGACGAAATTGGCGTCGGTCTCGGCGGCGCAATCCTCGGCATAATCGAGGTCGAGCACCGCCTCGCCGTTGGAAACGCCGCAGGAGATCGCGGCGACATGGTCGCGCAGGGGATTGTCCTTGATGATCGAACGGCCGCGCATCCATTTGAGGCAGTCGTGCAGAGCGACCCAGGCGCCCGTGATCGACGCCGTCCTTGTGCCGCCGTCCGCCTGCAGCACGTCGCAGTCGAGCGTGATCTGGCGCTCGCCCAGCGCCTGAAGATTGGTGACCGCGCGGAGGCTGCGGCCGATCAAACGCTGGATCTCCTGCGTTCGGCCTGATTGCTTGCCGCTCGTCGATTCGCGCCGCGTGCGGGTGTGCGTCGCGCGCGGCAGCATGGCGTATTCGGCGGTGACCCAGCCGCGTCCCTGGCCGCGCAGCCAGGCCGGCGGCTTGTCTTCTAGCGAGGCCGTGCAGAGCACATGAGTCGCGCCGAATTTGATGAGGCAGGAGCCTTCGGCATAGCGCGCGACATTGCGTTCGATCGAGACCTGCCGCAATTCGTCGGCTGCGCGTTGGGATGGACGCATGCAAAATCCTTGGTCGGGCAGGGCAGGCGGGAAAGGACAGAGACGGTTCTGTCTGGAGCCGACCTGCTCTAGAAGCTCGGGCCTCTTTAGGCAACAGCGGCGGCGCCGGTCTGGTCAATTTCTCCACGCTTCTGTAATGAGCGCCAAAGAGGAAGGAAACGCCAAGAGGGAATCATGCGCATCGCACTATCCGCCGCAAGTCTCGCGCTCGTCGCCGTCTTTGCGCTCTCCGCAACTGCCGCCGAGAAACCGACGCGCTTCTGGAATCTCACCTCCTCGACCGTCAACGAGTTGCGGCTGGCCCCGGCCGGAACGCAGGAGTTCGGCGAGAACCAGTGCCTTAACGACAAGGACAAGGAGGTCGATCACGACGAGCGGCTGAAGCTGACCGGCGTTGCGACCGGCGTCTATGACGCAAGAATCGGCTTTCCGGACGGCCGCGTCTGCACGGCGAAAAACCTGTCGATCGAGGCGGGGCAGATCTTTTCAGTCGAGGACAAGGACCTCGTCGATTGCTCGAAGTGAAAGCGGCTAAGGCCGCCGGGCTTCAATGCCCCTCGAAGCTCATAAGCGTGCGCACCGGCACGCCGGCCGCCCTGATCTTGTCGGCGCCTCCAAGGTCCGGCAGGTCGATCACGAAGCATGCGGCGGCAATGTCGGCGCCGATCTTGGTCAAAAGACCGATGGCCCCAAGGGCTGTGCCGCCGGTCGCGATGAGATCGTCGACCAGAATGACCCTTTCGCCGGCGACGACCGCGTCCTGGTGGATCTCCATTTCGTCGAGTCCATATTCCAGCGAATAGGCGATAGACACCTTGGTGTGCGGCAGCTTGCCCTTCTTGCGGATCGGCACGAAACCCGCTGAGAGCTGATGCGCGACGGCGCCGCCCAGAATGAATCCGCGCGCCTCCATGCCCGCCACCTTGTCGATCTTGGCGCCGCACCAGGGCTGCACCAGCTCGTCGATCGCGCGGCGGAAGGCCTTGGCGTCGCCGAGCAGTGTCGTGATGTCGCGAAACAGAATGCCGGGCTTCGGATAGTCCGGAATGGTGCGGATCGCGGACTTTAGATCGCCCCTGTCGACGTCCCACGGATCTCTCGTCATGACTGATTGATCCGCCGCATGATCGCCTCCAGTTTCTTCATCAGGGCAGGGTCGCGCCCTGCTTTCGCCGTCAGAATCGCGTTGTCGAGCGCAAGGTCCGATCCGACCGGACAGGGCTCGTGTTCGGCCGGAAAATCATGCAACAGGCGAGCCAGCAGCCGCGCCGCCGCGCCTGCATTCGCCTCGACGACCGCGATCACCGAGGCGACGTCGACGTCGTCATGGTCCGGGTGCCAGCAATCATAATCCGTCACCATCGCGACCGTCGCGTAGGAAATTTCCGCCTCGCGCGCGAGCTTGGCTTCCGGCATCGCCGTCATGCCGATGACGTCATGCCCTGCCGCTTTATAGACCCGCGATTCGGCAAGGGAAGAGAATTGCGGGCCTTCCATGCAAACATAGGTTCCGCCGGTAAGGCAGGCGATGCCCTCCGCCTGCGCGGCGAGCGCAATGCGCGCCTGTAGCGCCGGGGCGACCGGATGCGCCATCGACACATGGGCGACGCAGCCATTGCCGAAAAACGAGCTCTGGCGCGCAAAGGTTCGATCGACGAACTGATCGACGAGAACGAAGAGGCCTGGATAAAGCTCCTCCTTGAAGGAGCCGCAGGCCGAGACGGAGACGATGTCCGTCACACCCGCACGTTTCATCGCGTCAATATTGGCGCGGTAATTGATGCCGGAGGGCGACAGCACATGGCCGCGCCCGTGACGCGGCAAAAACACCGCTTCCGTCGTTCCGATACGCCCGAAGCGCAGCGCGTCGGAGGGCTCGCCCCAGGGGGTGGAGACGCGTTCCTCGCGCACATCCTCGAGGCCAGGGAGGTGGTATACGCCCGATCCGCCGATGATTCCGATGATCGCCTTGGTCATTCCGCCAGCCTCTAAAGCGGCGCAGTTTTAACCTCGCGGCGCGCCGGCGCAATAGGCGAGTCGGCCCCGCAATCGGAGCCGACGCGTCAACGGCGCCCCTGCCGTGAGCGGGGCGGAAGGGACGATGCTATCGGCCGACCGTTCGGCGGCGGCATACTCGCCGCCTCGCTCGCCAGGCTCCGCGCCGATTTGCAATGTGACGCAGTCGCGTTGACCTCTGAAGATTTTGCGGCGCCACGCGGATCGCAATGACAATGATCGTGTTGTGGCTTGCAGAGTCCTCGCGCGCAGAGGGCCTTGAAGAGTCAGTTCCGCTCGGGAGAACGTCGTGCAGAACAAGAGCCTCACGAATTATCGTGCGAAGCGGGACTTCACGAAGACCGCCGAGCCGGGCGGCGAGCGTCGCGTCAGAGGCTCGGATCGCCGTCGTTTCGTGATCCAGAAACATGCCGCGACCCGGCTTCACTACGATCTCCGTCTCGAACTCGACGGCGTTTTCAAATCCTGGGCGGTGACGCGCGGGCCCTCGCTCGATCCTCAGGAAAAGCGCCTCGCGGTCGAGGTCGAGGATCATCCGCTCGACTATGGCGATTTCGAAGGCGCGATTCCGAAGGGCCAGTACGGTGGCGGAACGGTCCAGCTTTGGGATCGCGGCTATTGGGAGCCCGAGGGCGACAAGCCCCCTGAAAAGGCGTTGGCGGATGGGGAGCTGAAGTTCACGCTCTATGGGGATCGCTTGCACGGGAGCTTCGTTCTCGTGCGCATGAAGCGGGATCGAAGTGGCGGAAAACGAACGAACTGGCTCCTCATCAAGCACCGTGACGAATTTGGCCGCGACGGAGACGCCGACGCGGTTCTCGCAGAGGATCGCTCCGTCGCCTCGGGCCGAACCATGGCCGCCATCGCCGCGGGTAGGGGCCGCGGCCCTAAGCCCTTCATCACGGCTGGCGAAAAAGCGGCCGAGCCGGACGCTGTGTGGAATTCGAGCCCCCGCGCCGGCAAAGGGTCTGCTGTGCGGGCGGCGATCGAGGCCACAGCCAAGGCGTTGCCGCGGAGAAGCTCCGCCGGGCTCCCTGATTTCATCCGGCCTCAACTTTGCCGGTCCGTGACGCGGCCGCCGCCGGGCGGCGGCTGGGCGCATGAGATCAAGTTCGACGGGTACCGCGCTCAGTTGCGCGTCAATGGCGGAAAGGTCACGTTGAAGACGCGCAACGGCCTCGACTGGACCGAGAAATTCGCAGCGATCGCCGCGGAAGCGGAGGCTTTTCCCAACGTCATCATCGATGGCGAGGTTGTTGCGCTCAATGAGCAGGGCGCGCCAAATTTTGCTGCGCTGCAGGCGGCGCTGTCCGAGCAGAAGACCGACGATCTGATCTATTACGCCTTCGATCTTCTCTTTGAAGACGAAACGGATTGGCGCCCGCAGCCGCTGTCGAGACGCAAGCAGCGCCTTCAGGCGTTAATGGCCGCCCAGGGCCACGGAGACGCCGCTCGCATCCGCTTCGTCGAGCATTTCGAGACCGGCGGCGACGCGGTTTTGAAATCGGCCTGCCGGCTCTCTCTCGAGGGCATAGTCTCGAAGAAGCTCGAAGCGCCCTATCAGTCCGGCCGCTCGGAGAGCTGGACGAAGGCCAAATGCAGGGCCGGCCATGAGGTCGTCATCGGCGGCTGGACGACCACCAACGGCAAGTTCAGGTCATTGCTCGCCGGAGCCTTTCATGGCGACCATTTCGCCTATATCGGACGAGTCGGCACGGGCTATAGCGAAGCAAAGGTCAAAGCGCTTCTCCCTCGCCTGCAGAAGGTCAGGGCGTCGAAATCCCCCTTTACGGGCGAAGGCGCGCCGCGCAAGGACGCCGGCGTCCATTGGACGAAGCCCGAGCTCGTCGCCGAGATCGAATTCGCCGGCTGGACGGGCGGCGGCATGGTGCGCCAGGCCGCCTTCAAAGGGCTCCGTGACGACAAGCCGGCAGTCGAGGTGCGGGCCGAGACTCCCGCTCCGGCGAGCGAGGCGGCCGTCGCCGAGCCGGAAGAGAAGGGCGCCTCTTCGGCGAGCAGCCCGGCCGCGGGCGCAAATTCAGGCAAGCCGATCGTCATGGGAGTCCTGATCTCCAATCCGGACAAGGCGCTGTGGCCGGACGCCGGCGACGGAAGGCCCGTCACCAAGCTTGATCTTGCGCGCTACTACGAGGCGGTCGGCCCTTGGCTGATCGAGCATATCCGCGGACGTCCATGCTCGATCATTCGCGCTCCGGATGGAATTGCGGGCGAGAAGTTCTTTCAGCGCCATGCGATGGCCGGATCATCGAGCCTTCTCGAACTCGTCACCGTCTTTGGGGATCGCAAGCCCTATCTTCAGATCGACCGGATCGAGGGCTTGGCGGCGGTCGCGCAAGTCGCGGCGCTCGAACTGCATCCCTGGAACTGCGAGCCGGATCGCCCCGAAGTCCCCGGGCGCCTCATCTTCGATCTCGATCCTGGACCCGACGTGCCCTTTTCGAGCGTTGCCGCGGCCGCTCGCGAAATGCAAGGCAGGTTGACCTCCTTGGGGCTTATCAGCTTTTGCAAGACTACCGGCGGAAAGGGCCTGCATGTCGTCACGCCGCTGGCGACGGCAAAGCGCAACGCGCTGACCTGGCCTCGGGCCAAAGAGTTCGCGCGCGAGCTCTGCCGTCGTATGGCGAGCGACGATCCGCAGCGCTATCTCGTCAACATGGCGAAGAAGCTGCGGACTGGTCGCATTTTTCTCGACTATCTCCGCAACGACCGCATGGCGACCGCCGTCGCGCCATTGTCGCCGCGCGCAAGGCCTCGCGCCACCGTGTCGATGCCGCTGAACTGGCCGCAAGTCAGGGCCGATCTCGACCCCGGCCGGTTCACGCTACGCACCGCGCCCGAACTGCTCGCCAAAAACAAAGCCTGGGCGGAGTACTCCGAAGCGGCGCGGCCATTGGAGGCCGCGATCAAGAAGCTCGGTCGATCGAAGGCGGCGGCGTAGGCTCGCTTGCGGGGCGGCTCGCGCGCCAAAGCGTCTCTTTCCAAACACGTCGGGACACGACCCGCAGCCTCCCGCGGTTCGGTGGGACGATGCACTGCGCTTCCGCTAAAGGAAGCCGCCAACGCTATGGAGTCCGCGCCCATTCGCGCCGCGCCGACACATGCGCCGCGAACGACGATACACGAAAGCGGCGTGACTTGCGCTCCGAGCGACGTTCGGCCTCTGGCAATCGGCCGGCGCCTCAACCGGATCGATTACGCTGCGTCGCGGAAATGGCGTATGCGATCGTGATTCTCCTTGACCCCCCTAAATTGCCGCTCAACCAGCGTTCTTACATCCGCCGGCAGATCCTTCTGCAACGCGGTTTCGTAGAGGTTTTCCGCCGCGTCTTCTTCGTGATCGCATTCGACGAGAATCGCGTGCTCGTCCATCCCCGCTATGGAGGCCTTGAGATTGGTCCAGGCGTGATGAAGCGAGGCCGACGCCGCGCCACTTTCCATGGGTTCTCCACCAAGCCCGCGAATGGTTCTCTCGAGCTCTCCGGCCCCCTGGTCACATCTTGATGCTGCGCCTTCAAACATGGTTTTGAGATTTCCGCTCTCGACGTTCTCTGCGCATGCGCGGAAGCACTCTTGGCCGTCCTTCGTCGTCTGGAGCAGATCGTTCAGCGTCGAGATCACTTCGGTCCTTTCCATGATGCGCTCTCCTTGAAGTTGGCTTGAATTTCGGGTTTGGCTGCAAAGGGCGCAGCCGGCCGCAAGGTTAAGAAGGTAGAAGCGGAAAGGTTCCAGGGCAGGGCGCAGCCCGGCGGCGCATCCGCCAAAGCCGTGACGCGCGAGTCCAGTCGCCGCGATCTGCGCCAATAGACTGTCTTCGGATAAACGCGACCGGCGCACTGCCGTGGCCGATTACAGCGATCGAATCGGATTCCCGCGTCCTCCTGCCGGGATGCGCGGCGCGGCCAAGGATGCTAATATCGTCCTGACATGCGTATTGCCGAGCCGCATAGGCCGTGACGAACCGTTCGTCGTCGGGGCCGTGAGTCGCATTTGCGCGACTGCCGCCGTTCAAGTGGAGACGGCAGGCAGGAGGTCGATCTGGCGGGGTGAGAGCTTATGAACACGGCGAATTTGCAGCTCGGCGGCTTGCTGATGGCGGTTTCTTCTCTTCTTGAGGCGATGAAACGCAAAGGCCTCATGACCCAGCAGGAGATCGAGGAGGCTCTTGACTCCGCAGAGGCGACCATAAGCGGCGCGGTTGATCTCCGCGCGGCGAATATCGAGGCCATACACTTTCCGATCCGCTTTCTGCGGGTCGCCATGAATGCGGCCGAGGGAAGCCGGCTCTCGTTCAGCGAGATCGCGACAACGGTCGGGGAAACGAAACCCTCTCGTTGAACGCATTCGACAATTGAACACAGGCTCCGAAGCGACGCTCGCCGGCGCGGCGCCAGCGGCCCATTCGATTCTCATCAAGGCCGGCCAGATCGGCTCAACCAGGACAGCGAAGGGCCCACAACTTAGGCATAGGATTTGGGTTGGTTCCCGCGGGCAAGGACGGCCCGGCGCAGGATCCCAAAGCGGCGCGCCTTTGCTCCCGTGATTGAGTCAGAAGCCAAAAGAGCGGAATGCGATTCTATCGGAACGCATTCTCTTCCCGATCACGAAATATACGAGCCCTGGAGCCGCCCGTTCCCGCATAGGGGGGGCCGACAGATGTCCGGCGCTAGGTTTTCGCCGCGCCGGCGCTTGCAGGCATTGCATCAGTATCAGAGACCTATGGGCGCGCCTCGCTCGAAGAGAAGCTCGCCTGGCGCTGCGCGCCGAGCCGCCCCGGCAAAATGCGGCGTCAGCCCCCTGTCGAACAGATGATCTTCTCATATTCTTCGCCCCTCGGGCCGATCGCGGACTGCGCGAGCTGGCTCTGGCCCCATAGTCCACACATGATCCCATTGCCGACGTCAGGCCCGCGCGAGGCGCTGATCGCGTTCATCGGCGAGCATTCTTCGATAGGCGTAGATAAGGAGCAGACGAGAATAAGAATCTTGGTCATGTTCGCTTTCCAGGCAGTCTGGACGACCTCCCAAATCATTTTTGCGTCACAAGCAAGAGCCGGGCCATTTGCGGATTGGGCGTGTCATGCCTGGAACTGACACGCCGTCCGCGGCAATTTGGGGGCAAGGCGACAAACTGGTCGCGCTCAGGGTCTGAAAATGGCCATCATGACGAGGCCGAGCAGGGCCAAAGCGGCAATGGTTCCGTTGTCGTTGTCAAACGCTTTGCGAAGTCGCTTCATGAGCTTTCGGTCCACGGTGGCCTTCCGTCAGGCCTAGGCGACAACGACCTGCCGCAGGCGGCGCGAAGCCGCCTCTCGCGAGTCTGCGCCCCTCCGATTAATGAGACGTTTACGGACGCGCCGCGGTGTCGGCGCGCACCGGAGGAACGATCACGGCGGCGGAATAAGCCTTACGGCGACGAGCGACGCCCCTCGGGCGCGGTCACCTCCAGTGGCTATGATGATAATGATGGTGACGCCAGTGATGGCCCGACTGCGGAATGCCGAGCACGCCCTTGACGCCGCCCGCTACTCCTCCGACGGCGCCGCCGACGGCTGTGCCGACGACACCGCCGACCGGCCCGGCGGCGCGGCTGCCAGTGGCCGCGCCCTCCCGCGCGCCGCGCACGACGCCCTGAGCCTCCGCCATGAGCGGCATGGCGCAAAGCCCGATGAAGCCGGCAATGACCAGATGTTGCGTTTTCATGAGCAGATCTCCCAATCCGAGCCAGGCGGCCCGTTCCTTTTGCCGGTCGAGCATGCGGCGCGCTTCGAATCGAGGCGGGGCGTCGGAAACCGGCTGCGAGCCTACGGCGGAGGGGAGCCGCGCCATTTCGGCAACGCGCGACTGCCTCCGCGGATCCGGCCCATGGGCGACTTAGATGGGACCATGAGAATGGCCCGAGCGCGCAGCCGAGGAATTCGCCAAAGCCGACGGCCGCCGGACGGCCGAGGTCATGTCCGGAAAGTGATTTCGCCGGCCAAGGATTCGACCCTGGCGTCCCCGAACGGCGTCCATGTCCGGGCCTCGTCGGATCGACGGACGAACACAAGGGCTTGCTCGCCCTGGTCGAGGGTGTTGCGGGCGTGAGCGCCGGGTCGGGCGAAAATGATCCTCGCTTTTTGACCGAAAAGGCTCGCGCCGCGGCGCAACATCGGCGTTGCGCTTCCAAGAATCCCCACGAGACTGTTGCCAAAGATCGACAGCGCCAAAGGATTTTGCGCGTTAATATGAATGGCCCGGGCGGATGATCTGCGCCCTTTAACGATAGCGGGCCATGTCCATCGCCTCCCACCCGACCGAGACGCCGGCCGCCGACGCGGCAAAACTTCTGATTCGCCTCGGCCTGGCGATTCTGATGGTGGCTCTGCCATGCGCCGGCGTTTTCGTGCGCGGCGCGATCTATGTGCTGATGCCGATCGGCGCCATTCTGATTCTGATCGGCGCCGTCATTGGCGCGCCCGACCACGGCCCGCGCCATCTCGGAACGGCTTTGCTTTCGCCGGCGGGCCAGGCGGCGTTGTTCTTGACCTTCTGGGCCGGGCTGTCGCTGATCTGGACGCCATTTCCCGTAGAGGCCGGGCAGCGCTTCGCGCAGATTGTCGGGACGACCTTCCTCGTCGCGCTCGTCGCCGCCTGGCTGCCGCCGCGGACCCGAAGGGTCGATCTTTATTTCCTGCCGGTGGGGGTCGCGCTCAGCGCCGCCGCGGTGCTTTTTCTCGCCTGGCGCGGGCCATATTGGTTTCCTCGCGTTTCGGAATTCGACGATTCGCTGTTCGCGCGTTCGATGATCACGCTCATCGTCCTGGTCTGGCCGGCGCTTGGCGCGCTGTCCCTGCGCGAGCGCTGGATTCTCGCGTCCCTGCTCGCCGTCCTCGCCGCCGCCGTCGCTCTTGTCGGCTTCGCACAGGTCGGTCTTGCGGCCATGGGCGCCGCCGCCTTCGTATTCGCTTTCGCGATGTCCGATCCGGCGCGGCTTGCCCGCTTGCTCGGCTTTGCCTTCGCCGCGTTGATCCTGTTCGCGCCCGCGCTGCCGCTGATCGCCGGCGCGATCCTGACGGGGCATGAGCCGTCGCCGCACGCGCAATCGATGCTGGCCTGGGCCGATCTCATCCGCTCCGAATGGCCACGCCTCGTGACCGGACATGGACTCGACACCGCCAATCGCGGATTGACCCTCGGCTATCTACCGGAGCTGACGCCGAAAAGCTTGCTGTTCGTCGTCTGGTATGATCTCGGCCTCATAGGCGCGGCCACTTTCGCTTTTCTGACAGCGCGCGTCTTCATGCTGGCGGGCAGGGTTCCCCCAGTGGCCGCGCCGTCGGTTCTGGCCGGGCTCGTCGCCGTCCTGACCCTCTCGATTCTCGGCGTCGCCACGGCGCAAATCTGGTGGGTGACCCTGATCGACTGCGCCGTCATCGCCTTCATCATCCTGATCAAAGGCATCTATAGGACGCAGCGGCCGGCCGCCCCGAGTTCCGACCGCGCGCTCGCGCACGAAGGCGAAGATCCGGCCGCTGAGCCGCTCACTTAAGATCAGAGCCGAGATGCTGGGCGCAGGCCGCCGCCCGAGCGCCGCAAAACGGGGAATCCCACCCACGAAGGTCTTGCAGGCGCCGCCCAAGCGGCCTTAACATTGTCCGCATGATCGAGGCAGTCATCACCATTAGAAATGCCCGTGAAGGCGACGCTCAAGGCATCGCGGACGTTCATGACGCCGCATGGCGGGACGCCTATCGGGGCATCATCCCAGGTCGCGAGCTCGAGCGCATAATCGCGCGGCGTGGCCCGCGGTGGTGGCATTCGGCGATCGTCCGGGGCTCGCGGCTCATCGTCCTCGATTTCGACGAGACGATCGGCGGTTATGCGAGCTATGGCCGCAACAGAGTGCCTTCCCTGCGTTACGGCGGCGAGGTTTTCGAGCTTTATGTAGCTCCCGAATTCCAGGGCCTCGGCTTCGGCAGACGGCTCTTCGAGACGGCGCGCAAAGACCTCGCCGAGCACGGCTATTCATCGTTTCTCGTGTGGGCGCTCGCCGACAATGAAAGGGCCGTCGCCTTCTACGAGCGGCTCGGCGGAGTCAATGTGCGCCAGGCCAAGGAGCGCTTCGGCTCGGAGACCCGCGCGCGGCACGCCTTCGCCTTCGGTTGATACGAGCGGTCCTGAAGGGGAGCCGCTCCGCTCGTCATTGCTGCGCTGGCCGCGTCCGGATTCCGCTCTAATGCCAAGGTCGGACTTGAAGGAGGCAGGGCCTTGTCGCATAACCGGCCTGCGGTCGAATTGCAGATTTCGCCGCCGCTGGCCGCCCGCCGGTCGCATCCCGCCTTCCTAATTCATGCCGTTTCGCCTGCAACGGCCCTCACTATGCGTAACCCGCCGCGCCGGGCCTGCCGTCGAGAGCCGGACGATTTGGGGCGCCATTGCGACGCGGCTCCGGCGGTCGCCATAGCTGCGACAGTTCGCGCATCGGAGCGTTGCGGCCCGCTTTCATCCATGCTTGAAACCGGGAATGGACTTTGGGCGGCGATCGCCAAAACGCCATCATGACCCGAGGAAACATAGGAGAACTCCATGCGCCTTGACGCCATTCCGATCGGCAAAAACCCGCCTCATGAGGTCAATGTCGTGATCGAAGTCCCGATCGGCGGCGAACCGATCAAATATGAGCTCGACAAGGCGGCGGGCGCGCTGATCGTCGACCGGTTCCTCTATACGTCGATGCGCTATCCCGGCAATTACGGCTTCATTCCGCACACTCTGTCGGAAGACGGCGACCCCTGCGACGTGATCGTCGCCAACACCCGCGCGATCGTGCCGGGCGCCATCATCAGCTGCAAGGTCGTCGGCGTCCTCATGATGCACGACGAAGCCGGAGGGGACGAGAAGATCCTGGCCGTCCCCTCGGCCAAACTGACGAAGCGCTACGCGCATGTCGAGAATTACACGGACCTGCCGGAGATCACACTGCGGCAGATCGAGCATTTCTTCGCTCACTACAAGGATCTCGAGCCCAATAAATGGGTGAAGATCGACGGTTGGGGCGACGCCGATCGGGCGCGCGCCATCATCAACGAGTCCGTCGAAAGGGCCAAGGCGCAAAAGTCCGCCTAGCGCGCTTTGCGACCGGATGGAATCATCCGGTCGTCAAGAAATCCCGCCAGATCAATAGGTTTGAGCGTGTTCTCGTCGAAAAAGTCAGTCAACTTTTTCGGAACATGCTAGCCGCCTTCCTCCAGGGAGTGGCGTCGCCCTTCAGGGCTTTCGCGTCAGCAAGAACACGCCCTGCTCGCCAAAGAGGTTCCAGATCCAGGGCGCGCTGTAGCGCAGCGGCTTGCCGAAACGATCGAGCGCGACGCCGCGCTCGATTCGCGCGCCGACTTTGCGCGCGAGCTCAATGAAATCCTGGATCGTGCAGAAATGAATGTTCGGGGTCTCGTACCAGGGAATCGGCAGGTTGGGGGTCAATGGCATATGGCCGCCGAAGCCGATCTGCGCCCTGATGCGCCAATGACCAAAATTCGGAAAGGAGACGATGGCGCGCCGCCCGATCCGCAGCATGCCCTCGATCACCTCGCGCGGCCGATGCGTCGCCTGCAAGGTCTGTGACAGAATGACGTAATCGAAGGCGTCGTCGGGATAGGCGGAAAGATCGGTGTCGGCGTCGCCCTGGATGACGGAAAGCCCCTGAGCGACGCAATCATTGACGCCCTTCCGGGATAGTTCCATCCCCCGCGCGTCGACTCCCTTTTCCTCGGCCAGCAGGCGCAAGAGCGCCCCGTCGCCGCAGCCGACGTCGAGCACGCGGGCCTTCGCCGCGACCATCGAGGCGACGAGCAGAAGATCGACGCGGGCCGTTGCTCCCGCTGCGGCGGCCCTGGCGGGATTCAACTCCAGGCCTGCAGGGGGCCGGTCGATTTCTTCGCCGAATTGTCAGCCGGCGGCAGGCCCCGCGCGCGCGCTGCGGAATCGAGAAAGCCGCGCGATGTCGCCATGAATTCGGGCAAGTCGAGCAGGAAGGCGTCGTGGCCGCGGTCCGTCTCGATGTCGACAAAGGAGACCGAGGCGCCGCCGGCGTTCAGCGCATGGACGATCGCGCGCGACGCCGCCGTCGGGTAGAGCCAGTCGGAATTGAAGGAGACGACGCAAAAGCGCGTTTTCGCGCCCTTGAAGGCTTGCGCGAGCGAGCCGCCGTAATCGGCGGCAAGATCGAAATAGTCGCAGGCCCGCGTTACATAAAGATAGGAGTTCGGATCGAAACGGTCGACAAAGCTCGAGCCCTGATAACGCAAATAGTTCTCGATCTGGAACTCGGCGTCGAAGGAGAAGGTCGGCGCATCGCGGTCCTGCAGCTTGCGGCCGAACTTGCTCTGCAGCACCTCGTCCGACAAATAGGTGATGTGCGCCGCCATGCGGGCGACGGCGAGCCCCTTTGTCGGAATGACGCCTTCATCGAGATAGCGCCCGTTGCGCCAATCGGGGTCGGCCATCACCGCCTGGCGGCCGACTTCATGGAAGGCGATGTTCTGCGAGGAATGCTTGGCCGCGGTGGCGATCGGCATCGCTGAAAAGACGCGGCCCGGAAAGCTCGCCACCCACTGCAGAACCTGCATGCCGCCCATCGAGCCGCCGATGACGCAAAAAAGATCCTCGATGCCGAGATGATCGACGAGCATCGCCTGGGCGCGCACCATGTCCCTGATCGTCACGATCGGCAGATTGAGGCCATAGGGGCGCCCGGTCTCCAGGTCGACCGAGGCGGGCCCGGTCGTGCCCATGCAGCCGCCGAGCACATTCGAACAGATGACAAAATAGCGGTCCGTGTCGATCGGCCGGCCCGGGCCGACCATCGCGCTCCACCAGCCGGGCTTGCCGGTGATCGGATGCTCATTGGCGACATGCTGATCGCCGGTCAAAGCATGGCAGATCAGGACGGCGTTGGATTTGTCCGCGTTGAGCACGCCATAGGTTTGATAGGCGACGGTCCAGCGATTGAGGCGGCCGCCGGCGTCCATCGGCAGCGGCCGGTCGGGCCCGAAGCGGACGACGAGGCTGTGCGGAGCGTCGGCCTCGCGAAGGCCGTTCATCTTATTTGACACGTTGATGGTCAAATTTTCTCCGCACGTTCGATATTGCGAACAAGATGTCCGGTATTTAGGAGCGCGCGCGGAAGAGTGTCAAGGTTGAGACGATGGTTTTCTCGCGCCCGGCGGGAGGAGGGGAATCTTTTTCCGAGGCGACTGCGTTTGAGCTCCTTTTTTCGCGCTCAGCTGGCGCGTTTCTGGCGCACGCCCGATTTTAAGGGGACAGACAGGCGGTCGCCGTTCTCGTCGAGGATGGCGAAGTTATAGGCGCCGGCCTCGTCCTGGCTCACCTTATAGCGCAGCCGGTCGATGACATTATTGTCCGCGTCGAAGGTTAGAACCGCCGGGCTCATGTCGAGGATCGCCGCGCCGTCGAGATAGACGGAGCTGCAGATGATGAGCTCGTCGCCCGGTTGACAGGTGCGCGCCGCGGCGCCGTTCAGGACGCAGCAGCGCGAGCCGCGCTGGCCGAGGATCACATAGGTCGTGATCCTGGCGCCGGAATTCTTGTTCCAGATATCGACGAATTCGAGCGGCATGATGCCGGCCGCTTCGCAATGGGCCGGGTCGAGCGTCACCGAGCCATGGTATTCGAGGTTCGATTCCGTGACGCGGATGCCGTGAAGCTTTCCGCCGACGAGTTTTCGCATTGCTTCGATTCCGTTCGCCGGCGCGCTCCGGCGCCGCAGCTTGAAGATCCTGTCGATTTCGGCAAATACCATGCCTGCGGCGCGCTGTCCCCTTCGCGCCTGCGCTTAGGGTCCGCAGCACATGCTCTATTTTGGCCGTTTCGACAACAAGAAATGGAGCACGGCCTAGGAGTTTCCAGGGGCGGCCAACAGACTCCCCTTCATTGGCGAAAGCCGTTTGCCGCGATACAAAGCCGCGGGCCAGCGCGAAAAGGCGGCAAATCCCATATGTCCGATCTCTCAGCTTCGGCGGTCGAATTGTGCCGCGCTCTGGTGCGCCGTCCCTCCGTGACGCCGCAGGACGCCGGGGCGCAGGACGTGCTCGCGGCGACGCTGAGGCAGGCGGGCTTCACCACGGAGTCCGTCGTCTTCAGCGAATGCGGCACGCCCGACGTCGTCAATCTCTACGCCCGCTTTGGCGCGGGGCCGCCGCACCTCGTCTTTGCCGGGCATACGGACGTCGTCCCCGCAGGCGAGGCGGCAGACTGGCGCTTTGATCCTTTCGCGGCGGAGCTGGCGGACGGCGCGATCTTCGGCCGCGGCGTCGCTGATATGAAAGGCGCGATCGCCGCCTTCGCCGCTGCGGCTTGCGTTTTCGTGGGCAGGCCCGGCTCGGGCAAGGGCTCGATCAGCCTGCTCATCACCGGCGATGAGGAAGGCCCTGCGATCAACGGAACCGTCAAGCTCCTGCGCTGGGCGCATGAGCGGGGCGAGCGCTTCGATCATTGCGTCCTCGGCGAGCCGACCAACACGCAAGCGCTCGGCGACATGATCAAGATCGGACGGCGCGGCTCGCTCAACGGAACGCTGACCGTCAAGGGGCGACAGGGCCATGTCGCCTATCCGCAGCGCGCCAACAATCCGATCCCGCATTTGCTGCGATTGCTCGGTGTGCTCGCCGCGCCGCTCGACAAGGGAACGGAGCATTTCGACGCCTCGAATCTCGAAACCGTCAGCGTCGACGTCGGCAATCCGGCGTTCAACATCATTCCGGCTGCGGCGCGTGCAAGATTCAATGTGCGCTTCAACGATCTCTGGACGGCGCGCTCGCTTGCCGCCGAACTTCGGCGGCGCGTCGAGACGGCGGCCGAAGGCGGGCGTTTCGACCTCGTCTTCGAGCCCTGCAACGCCGAGGCCTTTTTGACGCCGCCGGACCGCTTCACCGATCTCGTTTGCGCGGCGATCGAAAAGCGGACGGGTCGCCGCCCGCAACTTTCGACGAGCGGCGGAACCTCGGACGCCCGCTTCATCCGCGCCTATTGCCCCGTCGTCGAATTCGGCCTCGTCGGCGCGACCATGCACATGGTCGACGAACGCGCCGCAGTCGCGGACATCGAGGCGCTGACCGAAATCTATGCGTCCCTCCTCGAGGACTATTTCGGCTGCGCCGGCCTCAGTCCGCGTTGATCTGTTTCGGCAGCATGCGGTTGAGGAGGCCGTCGCGCTTGACGACGATGTGCCACGCGGTTGCGAGAATATGCGCCGCGACGAGGACGTAAACCGCCCATTGCGTCGTATCGTGGACCTGCCCCGCGGCCTTGGCCAGCGCCTTGTTCTCGGGCAGCCCGGGCAGGGTGAAGAGATTGAAATAATTGACCGGATGGTTGCTCGCCGTTGAGGCGATGAAGCCTGAGATGGGCATGGCGAGCAGGATGAGATAGAGAAGGAAATGGCTCACTCTGGCGAAGACGGCCTCGAAAGGCTCGAGGCTCCAGGGCAATGGCGGGGCCGGATGCAGACCGCGCCAAACGATGCGGAACGCGGTGACCGCGAAAATGGTGACGCCGAGCGATCTATGGATCATGAACATCGTGCCGACCCATGGGCTTTCCTTCGGCAGCGAGATCATCACCCAGGCGACCGGCAGGATCGCGAACATCAAGAGCGCGGTGATCCAGTGCGTCCATTGGTGGACATGGTGGTAATGGTCGCCCTCAGAGGCGGCATGGGTCCGCGCGCTCGCCATTCGATCTCCTGCAGCACTTGAGCTTGGTTCATTATAGGATTGGGGCGGGTCGGTTCAAGCGAGCGCGAAATGCTTCGACAGCTTCAGCCCCTGGCCTTGATAATTCGAGCCCTCGCCCTCGCCGTACAGGAGCTGCGGCGGCTCCGCCATCTTCTCATAGACGAGCCGGCCGATGATCTGGCCGTCCTCCAGAACAAACGGCACCTCATGGCTGCGCACTTCGAGCACCGCCCGCGCGCCGGGCCGCCCGTCGGGCGCGGCGCCGAAGCCCGGATCGAAAAAGCCCGCGTAATGCACCCGGAATTCGCCCATCGCAGGATCGATCGGCACCATTTCGGCGGCGAGGTCGCGCGGAATGTGCAGGCGCTCCTTTGAGGCGAGGATGTAGAATTCGCCCGGATCGAGAATGAGCCGCTCGTCGGCCCGCGCGAAAACCTTGTCCCAATAGTCGTCGAGGCGATAGGCGCCGACGCGGTCGACGTCGATGATGTCGGCGTGCTTCTGCGCCCGGTAGCCAATGACCTCGCCGTGGGCTGCGGCGCTGAGCGCGACACGGACGACAAGCCCTTCGCGCAAATTGAGCTCGCCGTCGACGAGCGGCGCGCTCTTGTGACGCTCGCGTAGATCGCGATCGTCGAGGCCGAAGCCGGTGCGCTCCAGCTGCTGCGAGTTGAGCCGCCGGAAGCGGATCTGATTGAGCCGCGTTCCCTTTCTGACGCGCACGGAAAAGCTGCGCGGCGAGACCTCGGCGTAAAGCGGACCCTCATAGCCGCGGCCGACGCGATCGAAAACTTCCGAGCGGTCGGCGATCAGACGGGTGAAGATGTCGAGCCGGCCGGTCGAGCTTTTCGGATTGGCGAAGGCCGAAATGCTGTCGGGCAGCCTCAAATGCTCGAGAAGGGGAATGACATAAACGCAGCCGCGTTCGAGCACGGCGCCGTCGCTAAGGTTGATTGCGTCTTCGTCGCGCCCGAAAGCTTTCAGCTGCTCCATGACCGCGCGGTCCTTGCCGGGCAGGAAGCTCGCCCGCACCCGATACGCGCGTGGGCCGAGGCGCAGATCAAGGCTCGCCGGCTGGAGCTGGCCGTCCTCGATTGGCTCCTGGCTCAAAATCATCCCGCGGCGGACCATGAGCTCGACCTTCTGGCGCGACAACAGCCCGAAATGCGGGCCGAAATCGTCCTGATCGAGTTTCGGGAAGAGCGGTTGCATGAGGTCCGGGGTCGATGACGAATGGCCTGCGCCGCATCCTGAAGCGGGCGGCGAGCTTCGTGCTTGAGATAAAGAAAAGAGAAGCGTAATCCAACTTCTCAATCTCAAGAGGACAAAAGATGAGCGATCCGGCGAGCCGCGGCTCGAATTCTCTTCGCCCGGCGACGCTGCTGGTGCATGGCGGCGGAACACGTTCGCCCTTTGGCGAGACCTCCGAAGCGCTCTTTCTCACACAGAGCTATGTTTTCGACTCGATGGAGGCCTGCGAGGCGCGCTTCAAGGGCGACGATCCGGGCTTCGTCTATTCGCGCTACGGCAATCCGACGGTCGCGATGTTCGAAGAGCGGATGGCGCTCCTCGAAGGCGCTGAAGCGGCCCGCGCGACGGCGACCGGCATGGCCGCGGTGACCGCCGCTGTGATGTCGCAGGTGAAGGCGGGCGACCATGTCGTCGCCGCGCGGGCGCTGTTCGGCGCCTGCCGCTACATCGTCGAGGATCATCTGCCGCGCTACGGCGTCGCCTCGACACTCGTCGACGGAGCCGATCTCGACGGCTGGCGGGCGGCTATCCGGCCGGAGACCAGGGTCCTCTTCCTCGAGAGCCCGACCAATCCGCTTCTCGACGTCTATGACATCGCTGCGATCGCCGCGATCGCGCATGAGGCCGGCGCGCTCCTCGTCGTCGATAATGTGTTCGCGACGCCGATCCTGCAAAAGCCGCTCGCTCTCGGCGCTGATCTCGTCGCCTATTCCGCGACCAAACATATCGACGGGGGCGGGCGCTGTCTCGGCGGCGTCATTCTAGGCCGCAGGGAGCTGATCGAAGGCGATCTGCAGCAGTTTCTACGGCAGACCGGGCCGGCTCTCTCGCCGTTCAACGCCTGGGTGCTCCTGAAATCGCTGGAAACGCTGTCGCTGAGGGTTGGGCGACAGATGCAGACTGCCGCGCGGATCGCCGATTATCTCGCCGGCCACCCGCATGTCGGCCTCGTTCGTTATCCGTGGCGGGCGGATCATCCGCACGCCGAGATCGCAAGGCGCCAGATGACGGGGGGCGGCACCCTCGTCGCCTTCGAGGTCGAAGGCGGCAAGGCCGCGGCCTTCGCCGCCGCGCGGGAGCTGAGGATCATCAAGATTTCCAGTAACCTCGGCGACGCCAAGAGCCTCATCACCCATCCGGCGACGACGACGCATCAGCGGCTGACGCCCGAGGCGCGCGCGGCGCTGGGCGTGACAGAGGGGCTCGTGCGACTCTCGGTCGGTCTCGAGGACGAGGACGATCTCATCGACGATCTCGCGCGGGCGCTTGGCGCGCTCGACCGGCGCGAGCTGGCGGCGGAGTGACGGCGCCCCCACCGGCGCCGCTTGCAACGTTTTCCTCCGGTGCGAGCTGTGCTAGGCTTGCTGCTTGCGCCCGAGCGGCCATTCTCCCGAACATGCAGCCTTGCGAAAATGTACAGCGCCGTTACGCACGACATTCAAATCACCGTTCTGCCTGAATTCATTCCAGAACGCTCCAACGCCGATCAGGCCATGTTTTTCTGGACATATACGGTCGAGATCGCCAATCAGAGCGACAGAACCGTTCAGCTGACTGCCCGGCATTGGAAGATCACCGACGGCAATGGCAGGCTCGAAGAGGTGCAGGGCCCCGGAGTCGTCGGAGAACAGCCGATCCTGAAGCCCGGCGAGACCTTCCGTTACACGTCGGGATCAAACCTCACGACGCCGTCCGGCATCATGACCGGCGCCTATCGCATGGTTGACGAGAACGGCGTCGCCTTCGATGCGCAAATCCCGGTGTTTTCTCTGGATTCGCCTTTCGTCCGGCGCGTTCTGAACTGAGCGGCCGGCCTGCGGCAACGACCGCTTCATCATCGCGAGAGCGGCAATCTGAATGTCTTCGAGGCGCCACGATTCGGCAGGACGCGGCGGCGACGAGCGGCTCGAGGCCGCAATCAGCATGCTCGAACTCCTCGTCGGCTTCGACACGGAGAGCTCGAAGTCGAACCTCGCCCTGATCGCCGCGGTCGAGGCCTATCTCCGGGATCATGGCGTCGATTACGTCAAAGTCCCCAATCAGATCGGCGACAAGGCGGCGCTGTTTCTGACCATTGGGCCGAAGGTCGACGGCGGCGTCGTGCTTTCCGGCCACACCGACGTCGTTCCGGTGGAAGGCCAGAGCTGGACAAGCGATCCGTTCAGGCTGCGTCGCGAGGAGGGACGGCTTTTCGGCCGGGGCGCCTGCGACATGAAAGGCTTCGATTCGATTTGCCTCGCCATGATCCCGGAGTTCCAGAGAGCGGAGCTTTCGCGCCCGATCCATATTCTTTTGAGCTATGACGAGGAGACGACGTGCCGCGGTCCGCTCGACACCATCGCGCGTTTTGGCGCCGATCTGCCGCGTCCCGGCGCCGTTCTCGTCGGCGAGCCGACGCTGATGCAGGTCGCCGACGCGCATAAGGCGATCGTCACCTATCGCACGATTGTGCATGGCCATGAGGCGCATTCGTCGAAGCCGGCGCTTGGGGCGAATGCGGTCGAGACGGCCTGCGATCTCGTCTGCGAGCTCTATCGCTTCAGCGAAGAACTCGCTCGGCGCGGCGATCCCTCCGGGCGGTTCGACCCGCCCGCCTCGACAATCGAGGTCGGCGTCATCCATGGCGGCACGGCCCGCAATATTCTGGCCAAGCAATGCGCCTTCGACTGGGAGTTCCGCAGCCTGCCGCATGTGCCGCAGAACCTCGCGCTGGCGCATCTTGAGCACTACATCGCCCGCGTCGCGCGCCCGAAGCTCACGCGTCATGCGAAGCACGCCTTCATCGAGACTGTTTCCGAGGTCGAGGTGCCGGGCTTGAGCCCCGCGCCCGGCTCGGAAGCGGAAACGCTCGCTTTGAAGCTTGCGCATTCGAATCGGACGATCAGCGTGCCTTTCGCGACAGAGGCGGGCCAGTTCCAGGCGGCGGGCGCGCCGACTGTCGTCTGCGGTCCGGGCTCGATCGACCAGGCGCATCAGCCGGACGAATTCATCGAGATCGCTCAGGTCGAGGCGGCCATCGCCTTCATGAGACGGCTAGCGAAGGAATTGAGCTGACCCATTGCTGAAGCACGGGTTTTTGGTTCAGGCGCGCTTCTTGCCCTGCTCGACGAAAGCCCGCGTCATCGATCTTTTTTTGCCGGGCCAATCAATTAAAAATACGCACCCGCTCGGCCCTTAAGGCTCCAGTTCGGAGTCCCAGTAAAGATAGTCCATCCAGCTGTCGTGCAAATAATTCGGCGGGAAAAGACGCCCGTTGCGGTGCAGATCGTTGACGGTCGGCTGATAGGGTTTGTGGCTCGGCCACATATGCGCTTCCTTCGGAAGCAGGTCGCTTTTTTTGAGATTGCAGCTGGAGCAGGCCGCGACGACATTTTCCCAGGTCGTCATCCCGCCCTTGGAGCGGGGAATCACATGATCGAAGGTCAGATCATGTCTCGAGCCGCAGTATTGGCAGCTGAAACGGTCGCGAAGAAAGACATTGAATCGTGTAAAGGCAGGGTGACGGGACGGCTTGATGTAAGTCTTGAGAGAAACTACCGAAGGAAGCTGCATCTCAAAGCTTGGACTTCGGACAGCTTTATCGTAGCGGGAGACAATGTTGACCCTGTCGAGAAACACCGCCTTGATCGCGTCCTGCCAGCACCATAGGGACAGAGGATAGTAGCTCAAGGGCCGGAAGTCGGCGTTGAGCACAAGCGCCGGACACGCTTCCGGCGAAGCAGTTGGATGGAAATGGACCGTCAATCCCGGCGCCTCTCCTTCAGCGTCCCCGCATTAGCTATTAAGCATTAAGGCGTCAATTCGATTCAGCTTTCGGCTCGGCGGCGATTCGGCCAGGATAGTGTATGGCGAGGATGACGGCGCTGTGAAGGCGCGCGCAAAGCGGCGGGCCTCAAGCTCGTCGCCGCGCGATCAAAGAAGGGTGAAGTGCGTCGGAAAGCGCTGCTTAACGCGTCGGAATCGGGGTCCCGCTGCGGTAATCGTAGAAGCCGCGCTGCGTTTTGCGCCCGAGCCAGCCAGCCTCGACATATTTCACGAGCAAAGGGCAGGGCCGGTACTTCGAATCCGCCAGACCCTCATGCAAGACCTGCATGACCGACAGGACGATGTCGAGACCGATGAAATCGGCGAGCTGCAAAGGCCCCATCGGATGGTGTGCGCCGAGGCGCATGGCGGTATCGATCGCCTCGACCGATCCAACGCCCTCATAGAGCGTGTAGATGGCCTCGTTGATCATCGGCAGAAGGATGCGGTTGACGATAAAGGCGGGGAAGTCCTCGGCCACCGTAAAAGTCTTGCCAAGGCGACCGATCAGCTCCTTGGCGATCTCGAAGGTCTCGTTTTCGGTGGCGATGCCGCGGATCAATTCGACGAGCTGCATGCGTTGCACCGGGTTCATGAAATGAATTCCGATGAAGCGCTCCGGCCGGTCGGTTCCGGAAGCAAGCCTTGTGATCGAGATCGATGAGGTGTTGGTCGCCAGCACCGCTTCCGGCTTCAGGAAGGGGCAGAGCTTGCCGAAAATCCTGCGCTTGATCTCTTCGTCTTCGGACGCCGCCTCGATGACGAGATCGCTGTCGCGGAATGCTTCATAGTCCGCGGCGGGGGCGATCCGGGCGAGGGCCGCGTCGCGCGCCGCCTGGTCGATATGGCCGCGTTCGGTCTCCTTTGCGAGGATCGACCTGATCGCGGCGAGGGCTGCGGCAGTGCGCTCCTCGGAAACGTCATTGATCATGACGTCGAGTCCGGCAAGAGCGCAGGCTTGGGCGATCCCGCAACCCATCTGTCCCGCGCCGACCACCCCGATTTTGTTGATGTTCATTTCAGCTGCCCATGACCGGAATATTGCGAGATGCCGGCTCCGCTCCGGAGGTCGCGGAACGGACGGCGTTCCATGTGCTTCGGCCTTGTTGTTATGGAGTGGCCTCCGCCGAACGCAGGCTTGCCGCCAAGCCGACCAGAACTCTTAGAACGTATTCAACATCTTGACCACAATCAAAATGGCGGGGGAGAGGACGGGTCCCCGATCGGCGTGAAAGTCGGATCGCCCTTTTTTGAGCTGCAGCGCGAGCCTGGTTCTCGACAAGACCGCGCTTTTTCTTGGCTCCTTCTTTTCAGGCGCTGGGCTCAGCGCCCGGTTCGGCGGCCGCTCAGCCGCTAGGATGCTCCCTATTCGGAAAAGGCGGGCGCGCCCAAGGGCGCGCAGGGCGCGGCGAAGGCGCCGGTCACGAACCGGGTCGCTGGATCGCCCTGAAACTGATAGGATCCGACGTGAGCAAGCCGTCCCTCGGTGTCCAGCCAGATCTTTCCGCCGATGTCGCGCCATCTCTGGCAGAAGCCGAAATCCTCGCTGACGTAGGCTTTGGTCTCCTTGTCGATCATACAGTCGAACAAGGCGTAGCTCTCGCCGCCGCGGAAATTGGAATAGGCGTGCACATTGGCGTAGCGCGTCTCCGGATAGGCGGAGATCAGGCGCAGGATCGCCTCCCGCTTCAAGAGCATGAAGCCGCCGCCGCAGTAGACGGCAGTGGCGAACCGGCCGCGCCTTTCGAGGTTCTCGCCGGCGCAGAGGGAGCCGACATAAAGGAGGGGAGCGGATTGAAAGCCCTCCGCCCGTGTCGCGGCCCGCCGGATCGCGGCGTTGCTCCAGTCGATCACCTTCAAAGGATAGACGCCGGCGACGAAATCTTCGTTGAAATTCAGCATGTGAAGCACCTGCTCCGCCTCGAAACCGATGTCGGCGTCGATGAAAAGAAGGTGGGTGGCGGCATGCGTGCTCAGAAACTGGCTGATCAGCGTGTTGCGGCTGCGGGTGATAAGCGAATCATGGCCAAGTAGCGCGAGCGCCGCGTCGAAGCCGGCGGACCCCGCAAATTGCATCAGGCCAAGGATAGACTGCATGTAGTGCTGGGAGACGAGGCCTCCGAAGCACGGCGTGGCGATGAAGACCATCGGGCGCGGCGCGAGCTTTGTCATGATCGTCCTTCGTTGGATTACTTTGGCTGTTCCGCTCGAGCCGGATTGCCTGGGGCGCGTTCGCCCCTGGCTTGCGTCCCTCGAACTGCGGGGCCAGCCTAGGCGCCCCAACCTGCGCCAAGCCTGCGCGATCGGCGGTGATGCGCCTGAAGGGCCGTCGGCGTTAAGCCTAACGAAAGGTGAATCCCCGGAGGCGACGAAACTCCACTACTATTGTCGCAGCCGGCCGCGGCCCGGTCCGCACGGGGCCGGGAGGGCAGGTCCTCGACAGTTCGCTAAAATGCTTGCGCCATTTTGCTTACCTGAGGCTTTAGGATTTGAGACAGGTTGGAAATGCTACAAAAATCGCTTTTTGAAATGCGAGGGACGATTTGCTTCGGCGAGAAGCTCGCCGCCTCGGACCAGTTCTCGAGCCTTTTCAGAGAGGGAATGGATCTCGTCGGAGACGCCGCCACCTATCTCGACGGCGCCGGCCGGCAAGAAGCAGCCGCCTTGCCGCGTCCGGCCGCGCTGGCCTATGCCGTCGAAAGCATGCGCCTCACGACGCGGCTGATGCAGATCGCCTCGTGGCTTTTGCTCCAGCGCGCCGTCAACGAAGGGGAATTGACGCGGGCGGAGGCTTCGAGCGAAAAGCGCCGCATCCATCTGTCACATCAGGACGTCGCATCCGGCGACGAGCTTCTCGCCGGGCTGCCGCACCGTCTCTGCGAACTGGTCGAAGCCTCGTTGCGGGTGCAGGCGCGGGTGCGCCGCCTCGACAGGCTGATCTATCGCCCCGAAACGGGCGCGCGCGGGGCGCTCGCGAGCCCCGTCGAGAGTCAAGTGGCCTTGCTGCGCGCGGCTTTCGCCGCGGGCAAAATCTGAGCCGCCGCGCGGCGGAAGAACCATTCCGGTGAGAACCGCCTGCCCGAAAACCTGGCGCCGGCGGACCCGCGTTATTTCTTGCCGAAGTTCAGGCCGCCGAAGCGGGAGTTGAAGCGCGACAGGCGCCCGCCCCGGTCGAGGAGTTGAGCCGAACCGCCCGTCCAGGCCGGATGCGTCTTCGGGTCGATGTCGAGATTTAAAACCGCGCCCTCGGAGCCATAGGTCGAGCGGGTCATGAATTCGGTTCCGTCGGTCATGACGACCTTGATCATATGATATTGGGGATGAATATCGGGCTTCATCGACAAATCCTCGAAAACGCTAGCGATCCGGCTGACGCGGGCCGCCAAGAATACTGTCCCGCGCGCATTGACGCCCACCGCTGATCAATCGTGACAGGAGAACGCGCCCTTTAGCAAAGGGCGTCGCCCCTGACAAGATCGGGCGCGCATGTTTCCTATCCTTGCGACGGAGCGCGTGACGTTTCGTCTGGCGTGAGGCCGCCAGAGCAGATCAATCCTCTCAGTCGCGCAAAGTGACGTGAGTGTGGGCGCTATGGATTGCGAGTGGTTGAATTTTGGATTTCGACCAACTGGGCGGCTGTCGCCGTTTGCGCCCGGGAAAGCACGTATCGCGGCGAAGCAATAAACTCTCATCCAAATCCTTGCATATATATTGTTTTGAACAAGGCTATAAGAATATGAGGCGGCTGCGCGAATATTGAGATTGAAGTCAACAATATGCCTATAATAAACATGGTGCTCTGCAAAATCTTCATCGCAAACCCCTCCCTATTCGCAGCGTCACGAATAATATGTTTGCGGATTGAATTGCCCGAGGCGAGCAGCACGTCTATGGCGCGTCCAGGCTCGTTCCTGTATTAAATAGGATAGCTTTTTAATTATGATCGAAGGCAATTAGCTGTCAATTGTCGATTACCATATTTTTGACAAAAGTCACAATTCGGCGGCCACAAATCGCCCGTTCGTGGTCGCCCTTTCCCGTCTTCGCACGGGCCTCGGGCGAGCGACTTTACTCACGCGCGGCGATTGTGTACCGGGGGAGCTTCCGGCCCGCGCTGGGCCGTTTTTTGAAAGCCTGCGCAATTGATCCGGTCGCGGAGCAAACCGGCCTCGGGCCAAGCCCGGATGCTGAAGATCACCGTATTAGAGCAAATGAGTTAGAGCGAACGAGATCGATGGCGAATGTTGTGGTGGTCGGCGCCCAATGGGGCGACGAGGGCAAGGGCAAGATCGTCGACTGGCTGTCGCTCGAGGCTGACGTCGTGGTGCGCTTTCAAGGTGGGCACAACGCCGGACACACGCTCGTCATCGGCAATCAGACCTATAAGCTGGCGCTGCTGCCGTCCGGAATCGTGCGGCCCGGCAAGCTCTCCGTGATCGGCAATGGGGTGGTGCTCGATCCGCGCCATCTCGTCGAGGAAATCGCCAAGCTCGAAGGGCAGGGCGTGTCAGTCTCGCCGGAAAACCTCAAGATCGCCGATAACGTCACGCTGATCCTGACGCTGCACCGGGAACTCGACGCCCATCGCGAATCCGCCTCCGAAGCGGGGCTCAAGATCGGCACCACCAAACGCGGCATCGGGCCTGCGTATGAGGATAAGGTCGGACGCCGGGCGATCAGGCTCATGGACCTCGCCGAGCCGCGCTCGCTCGACGAGAAGATCGCGCGGCTGCTCGCGCATCATGATCCACTGCGCCGTGGCCTCGGGCTCGAACCGATCTCGGCCTCGGCGATCCGCGAGGAACTGGAAAGCGTCGCGCCGAAGATCCTTCCCTATATGGACGCGACCTGGGATCTCCTCGAAACGGCCCGGCGCAGCGGCAAGCGCATCCTTTTCGAGGGCGCCCAGGGCGCGCTTCTCGACGTCGACCACGGCACCTATCCTTTCGTAACCTCGTCGAACACCGTCGCCGCCAATGCCGCGACCGGCTCGGGGCTCGGCCCGAAGGCGATCGGCTATGTGCTCGGCATCGCCAAGGCCTATACGACGCGCGTCGGCGGCGGTCCGTTCCCGACCGAGCTCGATGACGAGATCGGCGAGCGCATCGGCGACAGGGGCCATGAGTTCGGCACCAATACCGGCCGGCGGCGGCGCTGCGGCTGGTTTGACGCCGTTCTCGTCCGGCAGACTGTCAAGACCTCCGGCATCGACGGCATCGCCCTGACCAAGCTCGACATTCTCGATGGCTTTCCGGAAATCAGGGTGTGCGTCGGCTATTTGCTCGACGGCGAGCGCGTCAGCCGCTTGCCCGCAAGCCAGGCGGCGCAGGCCCGCGTCGAGCCGATCTATGAGACGATGGAGGGCTGGGAAGGCGCGACCGCCGGAGCGCGCTCGTGGGCCGACCTGCCGGCGCAGGCGATCAAATATGTGCGGCGCATCGAAGAGCTGATCGAGGCGCCGGTCGCACTTTTGTCGACAAGCCCTGAACGCGAAGACACGATCCTCGTGCATAATCCCTTCCGGGATTAGACGCGGCGGGGCCGTGGACCGTCTCCGCGCGCATGATATAAGCATCTGGCGAGATTGACGGATCAACGCTCAAATGGTCTGAACGGCATATGGCTGACTATTACCCGCTGCTCGCCAGGGCCGTCGCCGGCCTGTCCGAGGCGACGCCCGACGCTCGGAGATCGATCTATGATCGCGCTCGCCAGGCGCTGCAGCGGCAGTTGCGCGGGCTCGAGCCGCCGATCGCCGAGGCCGAAATCGAGCGTGAAAGCGCCGCGCTCGAAATCGCCGTCGCCCGGCTCGAAGCGGAATATGCGCCGCCGGAGCCCGTTGACGTCGGGCCGGAGCCCGCCGTCCCTCTGCCGCCCGGGGCCGCCGTCCTGCCGGAGCCTGAGCCGGCGGCGGATGAAACCCGGGCTGATGAGGTCTCGTCCGATCAGGCCGATGAAGGGCCGACCGAAGCGCCTGAGACAGAAGGAAAGCGAGCGGCGGAGATAGAGCCCGCGCCTGCGCCCCTCGAAGCGCCCGAAAGCGTCGTTTCTCCCGAGACGCCCGGAAACGCCGCCTCTCCCGAAGCTGCGGCCGAAAGGACTCCCGGCGAGCGCGAGAAGACTCGTCCGCGCGCGCCAATGTTCTTCAAGATCCGGCGTGACGGCGTCGCGCCGTCTCCGTCGTCCGCAAGAGGCGACGGCTTTTCGTCCCGCCGCGGACCCGGCTCTGCCCCATCGTTTCGCTCTTCGTCTTTTCCGCGCGTTCCCGCGACGGGCGCGGCTGGAGGGGACGCCACCGACGGGACGCGCCTTGCAGAGGCGCTCGCTCCGGCGCCCTCCATCGAATCCCCGCCCGATCTCCTCCCGCCGGAGGTTATGCCTCCTGTCGTTTCCGCAGAAGCGACAGGCGCGCAGCTCGCTTCTGCGGAAGCGACAGGGGGGGAGGAGGCCGGCGCCCAACATGCTGCTGCCGAGCCTGCCCTCGAGCCGATCGCCGAGGGCGAGCCGGAGCACGCCCGACCGGACGCCGAAACCGATGCCCAAGCGGACGCCGGTCACGCGGCGGCGCAGATTCCGGCGGCGCTGGCGAAACCGCGGCCAGACGCGCAGCGGCCTTTCGCGCCTCAGGCTGCGGTACGCGAGAGCGCTGCTCCTCGCCGCCTCTGGATCGTCGGCTTCATCGTCGGCCTCGTCGTCTTTCTGGTGGCGATCGCGGCCTATGAATTGCGCGATCGGCCGGAGGAGCTGCGCCATAAGGCGGCGGTGCCTGCCCTCGTCCCGGAAGTGCAAACGAGCGGAAAGATCGTCGACCGCGTCGGCGCGGGACCTGAGGCGCCAGCTGGCGCTCCGGCGCCGGCGGCCGCGGCGCCTTCGGACGCCGCCCAAGGAACCGCGGCGTCTCCTGCCGAGGCTGACGTCCAATCCACGCGGCGGGCGGCTCTTCTCGTCGAGGCCCCCGACGAGCCGTCCAAAGTCAAAACCTTTCTCGGCTCGGTGTCCTGGAAAACCGACAATGTCAGCAATGGTCCCGGCGACCCCTTGAGCACAGCAGTGCGCGCCGAGATCGACATCCCCGAGGAGAAGCTGAGGGTCGTCGTCAGCTTCCAGAAGAATTTCGACTCGAGCCTGCCGGCCTCTCACACGATCAAGGTTGAGTTTTCCGCGCCCTCCGGCGGCCCGCTTGGCGGCGTGCAGCAGATCAGCGCGCCGCAGATGCGCCGCGACGGCGCGGCGACCGGCGACAGCCTCGCCGGCGTTCCGGTTTCGATTGCCGACAATTCCTTCCTCGTTGGCTTGACGCGAGGAGCGCCAGAGGCCAACAATCTGGACCTCTTGAAATCGCGCGAATGGATCGACGTTCCGATGCTTTTGAGCAACGGCCGTATCGCCAAGCTGACGTTCGAGAAGGGACCCACCGGGACGAGCGCGATCGACGACGCGGCGGCGGCCTGGAAAGCGCAATAATCGAGCGCGCGGGCGGCTCGGGCGAGGGGTTAGCGCGCGAAGGCTGCAACCTCGGCGCTGACGCGAAGAGCGAGGTCGCGCAGGCGCGCTTCGGACAGCGCTGCGGCGAGCGAGTAAAATGCGTTTCCCTGCCGCCAACTGATCAGCTTCTGTCCTGCCGGCTCCAGTTCGACGACGCGAAAGCCGGAGCCGCCCCCAGGCTCGGCGCGCGCGATGCAAAGCGCTACGGTCGGCTCGGCGGCGGCGCCAGCATAAAACAGGCAGAACATGTCTTGCGTGTCGGCGCCCGATGGATCTGGCGCCGGACGAGCCCCGACGAGCGCCAGCCCATCGCCGGAAAGGTTTGGAATGACAAGGGTGATCGGCGCTTTCGCGACCCGGGCGACGTCAGATGCAGAGTTCGAGGGTTTGGCGCTGATTTGCGGAGCGAAGGCCGCGAAGGCCGACCGGGCGCGCGCGGTCAGCCGGTCGTCTGCGTCCGCCGTCGTCGGGGAGCGATCGGCGCCGCGGCCCGGAGCCTCATGCAGATGATCGATGAAGAACGCGCCGCTGAGCGCGGCGAACGCGCCCGCCGCGAAAGCCATCGCCAGCCTTCCGGCCTTTGCCATCCCTGACGGCGCGCCCCCGCTCACGCGCCGGCCCGGCTGCGAATTGGCGAGGTCCTGCGCCGCGGACGGCCGCAGCTGGCAAAGCAGAGTCCGTTTGCGCGCCGGACGGGGCAGCAGGATCGAGGCGGGCGTTTGCTCCGTCTCCACCCGAGCGAAAGTGCATCGGAGCATTTCGCCAAGCCGCCGCCACTCCTCGACCTTCTCGGCGTCCGCGGACGAGCCTGCCAAGAACGCCTCGACGGCGACGCGCCGGTCGGGCGGGATCTCGCCGTCGACAAAACCGTGCAGATCTTCGTCGTTGATGGTGGGCGAAGGGCCTCTCACCGGGACGCGCCTTTATTTGACCACCCGCAGATGGGAGGGCCTTGGATGGGCCCGGCGGGCCGCCGAGCGCGCTTGCAGATTGACCGGAAGCTTTTCCCGCGCTCTCGAAAGACGGGCGATCAGGATCGGGCGCGAAATCTTGAGGGCGCGCGAGGCCTGCGCATGGCTCAGCCCTTCGAGGCTGACGAGGAGGAGAGCCTCACGCTCTTCGAGCTTCAGCGCGCAGAGAGCGCTGGAGAGCGCATCGGACGGTTCACAGGCGTTGGGCCCGTTTTCAAAGGAGGGCTTCTCCGGTTTGTGAGGTTCCGTCGCATAAGCGCCGCCCGCCCTCATCTGCACGCCGAGGCTTTGCGCGCCGGAGCCCGGCGCTCCAAATCCCAGTGCTCCAAATCCAGGCGCCCCGAGCCCAGGCGTCCCAAGTCCGGGAGCCCCAAGTCCAGCGCTCCCGAGGGCTGCCCGCAACTGCTCGCGGTTGGCCTCGATCAAGCAGGCATAGGCCTCGATATGCGGGTCCGGAGCATGCTGCGAGACGCCAACTTCATAGGCCCTGCGTAATGCGAGCCCAACCAGCCCGTCGGCGGCTTCGCTCGGAGCCGGATGCCCGCGAAGGAGGGCTCGCGCAAAGCGACGCAGCCGTGGCGCGAGCAGATTCAAATCCTCCCGCAAACTCAATTTCAGCGCTCCGTCCCGGCCGAGCCTAGCCCGTCAAAATTGTAGTCCGGCTTGCATGCCATGGCTACAAACGAAAATAAATTTTGATAGCGGAGCGCCGCAGGGCTAGGAACTTACCCGCTGTCAAATCTTGCTTTAGCCGGAGAGAGTCCTTAAACGCGGCTGACGCGGCGGCCGTTCCGCCGAGGCGTTCCTTCTCATCACATCCGGATCAAGAATGACGCAACCGGAAGCACTGACGCATGATGTGACGCGGTCCGGCGTTCTGACGGGCAAGCGCGGCCTGATCCTCGGGCTCGCCAACAATCGTTCGATCGCTTGGGGCATCGCCCGGGCGGCTCGCGAGGCGGGCGCGGAGCTCGCCTTCACCTATCAGGGCGAATCGCTCGAAAAAAGGGTGCGTCCGCTGGCGGCGGAGCTCGACGGCAAGGTTCTCGGCCATTGCGACGTCACCGACCCGGCGAGCGTCGATGCGATTTTCGAGGAAATCGCGCGGATTTGGGGCGGGCTCGATTTCGTCGTCCATTGCGTCGCTTTTTCCGACAAGGACCAACTGACCGGACGCTACGTCGACACCACAGCGGAGAACTTCAGCAATTCTTTGCTGATTTCCTGCTATTCCTTCACCGCGATCGCCCAGCGCGCCGAGAAGCTCATGGCTCACGGCGGCTCGATGCTGACGCTCACCTATTACGGCGCCGAGAAATGGATGCCGCATTATAATGTCATGGGCGTCGCGAAGGCCGCACTCGAGGCGAGCGTACGCTATCTTGCCGCCGACCTCGGCGAGAAGGACATCAGGGTCAACGCGATTTCGGCCGGACCGATCAAAACGCTCGCGGCCTCGGGAATCGGCGATTTCCGCTATATTCTGAAATGGAATGAATATAACGCGCCTTTGCGCCGGTCTGTTTCGATCGAGGAGGTCGGCGAAAGCGCCGTCTTCCTGCTGTCGCCGATGGCGCGCGGAGTGACCGGCGAGATTCTGCACGTCGACGCCGGCTATCACATTGTTGGAATGAAAAATCCCGCGGCGCCCGACATCGCCGCCCTCGGCAAGGATTGACCGCCGAACGCCCGCCCGGAAGACGCGCCGGGCAAGATAGCGCTTAGGGCCGCAGCATTCATACCCCGTTCATGCGCCACCCTCATGCTTGCGCGGCTGAACGCCGGGAGAATGCGCCGCCACTCGAACCGGCGTGGCTTGATTCTCCTGCTCTCACGCCGTGGCCATTCGGCTTGGCAAAGGGTTGAAGGCCTAGATTACACACAATCTAAACACGGAACGGCTTCATTTATTATGCCATAGAAGCGCTGCGAACGCGTTCCAGCGTTATAGTCAAAACAGGATTGACGATGTCGCATTTTTCGGCGGCCGCAGAGGCCGGCCGGCCGCAGAATTTCGATCCGGGCCGCGGCGGGGGCTTCCATGAGGGGAGGTCTATCCTGCGCGGCGTCCGGCGACCGGAGTTCCTGCGCGACGAATTGCTCTGCGAAATTTTCGCCACGACAGTCGCCGCCGATCCGCACGCCGTCGCGATGATCACTCGCGACCGCAAGCTGACTTACGGCGAAGTCGACGCCAAGGCCGAGGCCCTGGCGCGGGGGCTCGTCCAGCTGGGATTGCGGCCCGGCGACGTCGTGGGCCTGTGGATGGCGCGCGGCCATGATCTTTTGATCGGCCAGATCGCCGTCGCCAAGGTCGGCGCGGCGTGGCTCCCTTTCGACGGCGATGCGCCAGTGGAGCGGATCGCCGTCTGTCTCGGCGACGCGGAAGCGAAAGGCGTCGTCGTCTCGCCGGACTTCGCCGGGAAGCTCGCCGGCCACTGCTCCTGTCCCGTCTGGACGTTCCGCGACCTCGCCGCCGCTGCAGGCGGCGCCGCTGCGGCAAAGGTCGATGCGCGCACGCTCGGCGCGAGCCCCGATTCGCCAGCCTATGTCATCTACACCTCCGGCTCGACAGGCACGCCGAAAGGCATCGTCATTTCGGGGCGAAACATCTGCCATTATCTGCGCGCCGCAAACGATGTTTATGGGTTGACGCGAAGCGACATCGTCTTCCAGGGCGCCTCCGTCGCCTTCGACCTCTCGATGGAGGAGATCTGGCTGCCCTATCTCGTCGGCGCGACGCTCTTCGTTGCGACGCCGGAGGTTCTGGGCGAGGCCGAGAAGCTGCCCGAGATCATGGAGGCGAATGGCGTCACCGTGCTCGACACCGTGCCGACGCTGCTGGCGCTGCTGCCGCGCGACGTCGCGACGCTTCGGGTCATTATTCTCGGCGGCGAGGCCTGCCCGCCGGCGGTCGCGGCCCGCTGGTCGAAGCCCGGACGCCGAATTTTTAACTCCTATGGGCCGACGGAGGCGACAGTGGTCGCGACCGTCGCCGAGGTCGCGCCCGGCGTTCCCGTGACGATCGGAGGGCCGATCCCGAACTACAGCTGCTTTGTCGTCGACGATGAGCTCAATCTTCTCGAGCGCGGCGTCGAAGGCGAATTGCTGATCGGCGGCCCGGGCGTCGCGAGGGGCTATCTGCGCCGGCCGGAACTGACCAGCGAGAAATTCATCGCCAATCCTTTCGGCGAGAGTGACAGCGATCCGGTTCTCTACCGTTCGGGCGACGCGGTCGCGGTCGACGCCAATGGCGAGCTCCTGTTTCGCGGACGCATCGATGATCAGGTCAAGGTGCGCGGCTTCAGGGTCGAGCTGGGCGAGATCGAAGCGAAGCTCGGCGATCTCGAAGGCGTCGGCAACGCCGCCGTGGTCCTGCGCAGCGACGATGGAATCGAGCAGCTCGTCGCCTTCCTCGTGCCGTCGCGGGAGGCCGATCTCGATCCGCGCGGGCTGCGCGCGAAACTCCGGGCGATCCTGCCGCCCTATATGGTTCCCGCGCGCTTCGAGCCCATTGCGAGCCTGCCGAAGCTGTCCTCCGGCAAGGTCGACCGCAAGGCTTTAAAGCTCGTCCCTCTCTCCGAGAGCGACGGTGCGGAGGCGCAGGAAGAGCCGCGCACGCCGACCGAGGCGGTCCTTCTCGCCGCCGCGAAGGAGACGCTTGCCCCGCAGGCAATTCCTTTCGACGCGGATTTCTTCACCGATCTTGGCGGCCATTCGCTTCTCGCAGCGCGCTTCGTCTCGATCGTTCGCAAGACGCCGGCGCTCGCCCGCATCACCCTCCAGGACGTCTATGCGGCGCGCACGTTGCGCGCCATGGGCGAGCTCCTCGACCAGAAATGGGCGCATGTGGCGGGCGTCGAGGACCTCTCCTTCGCGCCGCCGCCATTGTTGCGACGCTTCCTCTGCGGACTGGCGCAAGCCGTCGCCATGCCGTTCATTCTCGGTCTCGTGACGGTGCAATGGCTCGGCGTCTTCGTGAGCTACATGCTGCTCACCGGCGCCGACGCGACGCTGGCGGAGGAGATCGTCTCTCTCATCAGCGTATATATGTGCATCAACATCGCGACCGTCGCGATCGTCATCGCCGCGAAATGGCTCATCATCGGCCGCACCAGACCGGGGCGTTATCCGCTTTGGGGCGTCTATTATTACCGCTGGTGGCTTGCCCGTCGTTTCATGGGCCTTATCCATATCAAATGGTTCCAGGGCTCGCCCTTCATGCGCTACTATTTGCGCGCGCTGGGGGCGAGGGTCGGTCGCGAGGCGATAATCGGCGAGGTCGACGCCGGGGCCATCGACCTCGTCTCGATCGGCGCCGGGGCGAGCATCGGCTCGATCGCCAATCTCGCCAACGCTCGCGTCGAGGGCAATGAGCTCATCATCGGAACGATCGACATTGGCGATCGGGCCTATATCGGCTCCTCCTGCGTGATCGAGGACAATGTCGTAATCGGCGAAGGCGCCGAGATCGGCGATCTGACCTCGGTCGGCTCGGGCGGCCGGATCGGCGCCTGGGAAAGCTGGGACGGCTCGCCCGCCCGCAAAGCTGGCATGGTCGACCACTCGGAACTCGACGCGCCGCCGGCGGCCTCCGGCCCCGTCAAGACCCTGATGGCGGCGATCTATCTCCTGCTGCTTCTCGCCATCCCGCCGCTTGGGCTGTTGCCGATCTTCCCGGCTTTCTGGGTCTTCGACCGGATCGACGATTTGATCGGCATCGCCGACATCGACAGGACTCTTTATATGGCGATGATCCCGGTCATGGCCTGGCCGACGGCTTTCGTCATGGTTCTCGTCACCGTCGGGTTCATCGCGCTTTGCCGCTGGATCATCCTGCCCCGCGTGCGCGAGGGGCGCTATTCGGTGCATTCCTGGTTCTATCTGCGCAAATGGGCGGTCACCTTCGCGACCGAAATTACGCTCGAGACGCTATCCTCGCTCTACGCCACGGTTTATATGCGCGCCTGGTACCGCTTGATGGGGGCGAAGATCGGCAAGGATGCCGAGATCTCGACCAATCTGTCGGGGCGCTACGATCTTGTCGAAATCGGCGAGAAGAACTTCATCGCCGATGAGGTGGTGTTCGGCGACGAGGAAATCCGCGGCGGCTGGATGTATCTGCGACGGGTCCGCACCGGCCCGCGCGTCTTCGTCGGCAATAGCGCGGTGGTGCCGACAGGCTCCGACATTCCAGCCAATGCGCTGATCGGCATCAAGTCGAAGCCGCCGGCAAACCATCTGATGAACGAAGGCGACACCTGGTTCGGATCGCCGCCGATCAAGCTGCCGGTGCGGCAGAAATTCGACGCCGGCGGCTCGAACTGGACCTATGAGGCGCCGCGGTGGAAGAAATTCGCGCGCGCCTGCTTCGAGGCGGTCACCATATCGATGCCGACGATGCTGTTCATCACTTTCGGCACATGGGCGGTCGAATGGTTCAGCTCGGCCGTCCTCGACGGCGATTATGCGCAGGTCGTCATCCGTTTCATCATCTCCTCGGTCGCGATCTGCACGGCCCTGACGCTCGTCGTCATCGTCTTGAAATGGCTGACCATGGGACGCTATGAGCCGATGGTGCGGCCGATGTGGTCCTGGTGGGCGCTACGCACCGAAGCCGTCGCGGTGATCTATTGGGGCATGGCCGGCAAAGTTCTGCTCGACCATTTACGCGGAACGCCCTTCCTGCCCTGGATGATGCGCCTATTCGGCTCGAAATTCGGCAAGGGCGTTTATGCGGACATGACCGACATCACGGAATTCGATTGTGTCCATGTCGGGAATTTCGCCTCGCTCAACGCCATTTCGGCGTTGCAGACGCATCTTTACGAGGATCGCGTGATGAAGGTCGGTCGGGTCACGGTCCGCGATGGCGTCACGATCGGCGCGGGCTCCACGGTGCTTTACGACACCGACGTCGGCGAGCATGCACGGCTCGGCCCGCTGACCCTCGTCATGAAAGGCGAGCAGATTCCGGCGAGCTCCGAGTGGGTCGGCGCGCCGGCCGAGCCGAGGGGCGCCGCCGAGATCTTGATCGAGAAGGAAGTGGCCTGAGGCGCTTGCCTGATGTGGGGAGGGCGACATTTCTGATCGCCTGGAAGCTCGACCGGCTCGCTCTTTCCATGGCGCGCTCGATCAGATCGAGGGTTGATCTCGTTCGCGAGCGCACGCGCGCCGCTCTTGCCGCCGCGGCCCGTGGCCGGCCGGCCGGCGAAAGCCCGCCGATAAATTGCTGCGGGCCAAGGCTCAGCACGGCAGCGTCAGAGCGGCGCAAAGCTCCGTAAGAGTAGGAGGCGCGGCGCCATTGCGGCTAAGTCTCAGTTCGGCAGGCAGCGGCGCACGGCGGCGAAGACGCCGCGAAACATGTCCGCGGTCAAAACGCCCGTATTGGTGTTGTATCGTGAGCAATGATAGCTGTCGAAAAGCCGTAGCGGCGGCCAGGGATCGCGCGCCAGCTCGTGCTCCGCGCCATGGGCGAATGGAAAGGCCGAGACTTTTAGTCCCGCCGCGCGCACGACCGAATCATGGGCAACGCGGCCCAAAGCGACAATCGCCCTGAGGCTGGTCCTGCGCGCGATCGTAGCCTCGAGATACCTTCTGCAAGCGGCGATCTCCTGCGGCGTCGGCTTGTTCTGCGGCGGGACACAGCGAACGGCGTTGCTGATCGCGCAATCCCTGAGGCGCAAGCCGTCGCCTGCGCTGGCTTGGTAGGTTCCTTCCGCGAAACCGAAGTGGAGCAGGGTGGCGTAAAGGAGGTCGCCGGCATAATCGCCGGTGAAGGGTCGCCCCGTTCGATTCGCCCCACGCAGCCCTGGCGCCAGCCCGACGACCAAAAGGCGCGCGTCCGCATCTCCGAAAGTCGGAACGGGAGAATTATGCCAAGCCGGTTCGGATTGGCGATTCGCCCGCCGAAAGGCGACGAGACGCGGGCATGTGGGGCAATCGAGATCGGGCTCTGTCTCTGCGGCAGGCCCGCCGGCCCATCGCTCGGCCGGCGGCGCCCCTGTCACGGGGGCGCGTGTCACTCCAGACGATTATCCGCCAGTTCCGGGTCGAAGGACGCCGCGGCCGCGCGCCGGTCCTGCGACCGATGCGGCCGTTCCGGCCGGTCGCCGACGTCGCGGCCGATCTTCGAGGCGAGATGGATGATGTCGATGAATTCATCCGCCTGGCGGCGCAATTCGTCGGCGACCATCGCGGGCTGCGTCGCATTGGTCGACACCACCGACACGCGGACGCCCTTCCTCTGGATCGCTTCGACCAAGGAGCGGAAGTCGCCATCGCCGGAAAACAGAACTATGTGATCGAGATGTTCGGCCATCTCCATCGCGTCGACCGCGAGTTCAATGTCCATATTGCCCTTGACCTTGCGCCGGCCGAGAGAATCCACGAACTCCTTCGTCGGCTTGGTCACGACCGAATAGCCATTGTAGTCGAGCCAGTCGACAAGCGGACGAATTGACGAATATTCCTGATCTTCAACCAGAGCGGTATAATAGAACGCTCTCACGAGTTTTCCGCGACTCTGAAACTCTTTCAACAGACGTTTATAGTCGATGTCAAAGCCCAATGACTTAGCGGTCGCATATAGATTGGCGCCGTCTATGAACAGCGCTATCCGCTCTTGGTCTGTCATATGTTTACTCTTCAAGTATCTAACGACTTCCGTCTGTTGACATCTCGTATTTGGGCACGCGCGAGGAGACAATCATTTCCCACTATGCGCGCTTGGGTAGGTTATTTCAATCACGAACAGGTTGAAAGGGTTCCCATAATTTTTAACAAAAATTGATCGGGACAAAATTTCTGCCGCGAGCGCGTCGGTTTTGGCGGCGCAAATCCTGCACAGCGGGGCGAATTATCCAGAGGCTCGCTGGCCTCTGGAACAAATGCTGTAGAGTCATGCCTCGCGCCTCTTTTTATAAGCGCGCGAGCCGAAACGGGACAGGCCCGATGCGCTTCGATTATTTATCCTCCTAAGGAAAGCAGGATCATGGCAAAATAGAGTTGGGATCACGAATTTGGAATGTTTTGAGACTTGCTAAGCGAGCGCATTCGGGGATAGATCGGCTCAATCCCGAAATTTCAAACGCAGGAGCGAGCGCTTTATGGCCCGCGTCACCGTTGAAGATTGTGTCGACAAGGTCGAAAATCGGTTCGAGCTGGTTCTTCTCGCAAGCCATCGGGCCCGTATGATCGCGGCTGGAAGCCATATCACCGTCAATCGCGACAACGACAAGAACCCTGTCGTCTCCTTGCGCGAGATCGCCGATTCGACTCTCGCCCCTGACGATCTTAAAGAGGATCTCATCCAGTCGCTGCAAAAGCATGTCGAGGTGGACGAGCCCGAAGCCGAGGCTGTTCCGGCCCTGTCCTCGGCGCAGCAGGACGTGCGTTCCGACGCTATTGGAGACGTCCAGTTTGACCGTATGACCGAGGAGGATCTGCTCCGCGGTCTCGAAGGTCTCGTGCCGCCGGCGGAGACCGAGGACGAAGGCGACTGAAATCCACAAAGCCGCCCCGAGCCGAAGACCGGCGCCAAATCGCGCCGCTCCGCGGCATTGGCCCGCAAGCCGGTGATCTGGTTCAGGACCCCCTTATTTTCGGGAAGCCCTTGCTAAGGGGGGGCGCGCGCCGACCTGCCTCATTCCCGCAGCCCGCCGCCCACTCCGGCCCCCAGGGGCCGGAGCACGCTTGGCGCAGCGAGCGCCCTTAGCAATGCTCGAAAGCGGATGGCTCTTTCCGAATCCGCCGAATTTGGAACGCCATGGCCCCCCGGACGCGGAAAGATCTTGACGTCGCAGACGCTTGAACGGACCCTTGAGGGATGATCTTCAAGCAGACGCGCGGCCAGAAGCTCGAGGGCCTGAGACGGAACGCGGCGCAGCCCGAGCGCCCGCCCAGTCCGGCTGAAACGGAGGCGCGGAAAGCTTGTGGCGCCGACGTCCCGACGGCCGCAGCTTCGAAATTGGCCGCAAGCGGCGGATCGGCCAGAACCATGATGCGGCAATATGAACTCGTCGACCGCGTGCGGCGCTATAATCCGCAAGCCGACGAGGTTCTGCTGAATCGGGCCTATGTCTACGCCATGAAGGCCCATGGCGCGCAGACACGCGCGTCGGGGGACCCTTATTTCTCGCACCCGCTCGAAGTCGCCGCCATTTTGACGGACATGAAGCTCGACGACGCGACGATCGTCGCCGCCGTGCTTCATGACGTGATCGAGGACACCGATACGACCCGCGAGGAAATCGATCGCCTGTTCGGCCCCGACATCGGCCGCTTGGTCGACGGCCTGACAAAGCTGAAAAAGCTCGATCTCGTCTCGAAACGGGCGGCGCATGCCGAGAATTTCCGCAAGCTTCTGCTCGCCATCGCCGAGGACGTCCGCGTCCTTCTCGTCAAGCTCGCGGATCGGCTGCACAATATGCGCACGCTGCATTTCGTGCCGCCGGAAAAACGCGCCCGCATCGCCGAGGAGACGCTCGACATTTATGCCCCGCTCGCCGGCCGCATGGGCATGCAGGGCGTTCGCGACGAGCTGGAGGATCTCTCCTTCAAGCATCTGACGCCGGACGCTTATGCGATGATTGCGGCGCGCCTCGAAGACCTTCGCCAGAAGACCGGAAAGATTACCGCAACCATCGAAAAAGAACTCGCTGACGAACTCGCCGCCCGAGGCATCAAGGCCGAGGTCAGGGGCCGCCAGAAGCAACCCTATTCAGTGTGGCGCAAGATGGAGCGCAAATCCATCGCCTTCGAGCAACTGTCCGATATCTTCGGCTTCCGGGTCGTCGTTGAAAGTATTGAGGATTGCTACCGCGTGATCGGCGTCGTCCATACCAAATGGGCGGTCGTTCCTGGACGCTTCAAAGATTACATCTCGACGCCGAAGCAGAACGATTATCGGTCGATCCACACCACCGTCGTCGGTCCCGGCCGGCAGCGCGTCGAGCTGCAGGTCCGCACCGAAGAGATGCAGGACATCGCCCGCAACGGCATCGCCGCCCACGTTCTCTACAAGGACGGCCGCGACGCCGACCGGCAGACGCTGACGAGCGAAAGCAGAGCCTATCAATGGCTGCGCCGCACCATCGAAATGCTGGCCGAGGGCGATACGCCGGAGGAATTTCTCGAGCACACCAAGCTCGAGCTATTCCACGACCAGGTCTTCTGCTTCACGCCGAAGGGTCGGCTCATCGCTTTGCCGCGTGGCGCGACCGCGATCGACTTTGCCTATGCCGTGCATACGGACGTCGGCAACTCCGCGGTCGGGGCGAAGATCAATGGCCTGCACGCGCCGCTTCTCTCCGAGCTGCAGAACGGCGACGAAGTCGAGATCGCGCGCGCCGAAGGCCAGGCGCCTCCCGCCGTCTGGGAGACGCTGGTCGTCACCGGCAAGGCGCGCTCGGCGATCCGACGCGCGACGCGCGAGGCGGTGCGCGCCCAATACGCCGGGCTTGGACGCCAGATCGTCGCCCGGGCGTTCGAGCGGGCGGGCAAACCCTATGCGGAAGAAAAGCTCAAGGCCGTTTTGCCGCGGCTCGCGCGCGTCAGCATCGAGGATGTGCTTGCCGCCGTCGGCCGCGGCGAGATGTTTTCAGGCGATGTGGTCAAGGCCCTCTATCCCGACTTCATGGAGGAGCGCAAGGCGGCCGCCGCGGCGCGGCCCCGCGGCGAGGCCGGCTGGTTCGGCATGAAGAAAGCGGCCGGGCTCATCTTCAAGGTCCCCGGTGAGCGCGGCGACCAGCAGCCGCGCAACTCCATTCCGATCCGCGGCCTTCGCGGGGACCTGCCGGTGCGCTTCGCGCCGAACGGCGGCGCGGTGCCGGGCGACCGTATCGTCGGCATCCTCACGCCGGGGGAGGGCATCACCATCTACCCGATCCAGTCGCCGGCGCTGACCGCCTTCGACGAGCAGCCCGAACGCTGGCTCGACGTGCGCTGGGACGTCGAGGAAGGCCGTCACGAGTTCTTCCCGGCCCGCATCGTCATCACCGCGATCAATGAACCCGGCGCGCTCGGCGCGATCGCGACCGTGATCGGCGACCAGGCCGCCAACATCGACAATATTGTCTTGCGTCCGCTTTCCGCGGATTTCCGGGAAATGACCATCGATATCGAGGTCAATGACCTCAAGCATCTCAACGCCATCGTGTCGAATTTGCGGACGCGTTCCGTCGTCAGCAAGGTCGAGCGGGTCAACGGATGACGCCGGCCGCCGGCCGTTCATAAGGCCGCTTCATGCCGCCGGTCGAAACGCCTCCATCGCGACCTCGCGGATCGGCGGGGTGAAATCCTCGTCGATGAAGCGGTGGGCGCTTTCGACCGCTGCGAACATTGGGTCCGTGGCGTCGCCGAAATCGCAACGCCGGATCGACGTGAAGCCGGCCTCGTGCAATTCGCGCTTTATCGACGCCTCATCCCACATCCAGAGGTGCTCGCTGTTGCCGAAGATGGCGCGTAAGGACCCCTCGAGCCCCCTCGGCCGCGTTTCATGGCCAAGATGGCTGCCGCGCATGAAGAGGAAGCTTCCGTCGGGATCGCCGGCGTCCAGCGCGGAGGCGTAGCGGCGCGCGCGCTCGCCGAGGTCGGGCACAATGCAGCGGAAGACGCCGCTCGGCCTCAATAGCCGAAAGGTGTTGCGCAGCGCGATGCGAAAATCGGCGAGAGACAAATGCTCGAGCACATGGCTCGCGTAAATTCCGTCAGCGGACGACGGGGGAACGGGAAGACCCGTCACAATGTCGCCGAACCTCGTCTTTTCCGGAAACTGCTGATCTTTTGGGACGATAAGCGGGCCGAGCAACGGAATTTGCTGGATTCTCAAGGTCGGGGACACGTCGAAATTAATCCAGCCGTCCGGGCAAGACTTGCCGGCTCCGTACTGGACATAGAGTGCTTTAGCCATGCCCATAGCCTCTGTCGCACGAGCGGGCAGGCGGGACCCTGCTTATGCGATCCTAATCGTTAATCTCCTATAACGCGAATTTGCATGCGGCTGGCCAGCACCGGTCACGCAATGCGACGCGGAATGCGCCCGCGCCCGGTAGGACCGACGCCAAGCCGGGCGGCTAGACCACCACCAGCTCTGCGGCGTTGGCGAAAGCCGCCCTTTCCTGAATGAAGGCGAATCGGGCTTCGGGCCGGTTGCCCATAAGCCGTTCGATCGAATCCGAGGTCTCGGCGCGGTCGTCGGGCAGCACCACGACGCGCAACAGATTGCGCGAGCGCGGATCCATCGTGGTTTGTTTAAGCTGCGCCGGAAGCATTTCGCCCAAGCCCTTGAAACGGCTAATTTCTATCTTGCCGCGTCCGGTCAGCGTCTCGGCGATGAGCCGATCGCGATGGCCGTCGTCGCGCGCATAGAAATGCCGCGCCCCCTGGGTCAGCCGGTAAAGCGGCGGGACGGCGAGATAGAGATGTCCGCCTTCGATCAGCTTCGGCGTCTGGCGGTAGAAAAAGGTGATGAGCAGCGAGGCGATATGGGCGCCGTCGACATCGGCGTCGGTCATGATGATGACCTTGTCGTAACGCAGTTCGTCTTCCTTGTAATGGGCGCCGACGCCGCAGCCGAGCGCCTGAACCAGGTCGCTCAGCTGCTGGTTGGCGGCGAGCTTGTCGCGTGTGGCGCTGGCGACATTGAGGATCTTGCCGCGCAAGGGCAGCACGGCCTGGCTCGCGCGATCGCGCGCCTGCTTCGCTGATCCGCCGGCCGAATCGCCTTCGACTATAAAAAGCTCAGAGCCTTGCGCAGATGTGTTCGAGCAGTCTGCGAGCTTGCCCGGCAGCCTCAACTTGCGGCTCGCGGTTTTTCGGGCGACGTCCTTTTCGGCGCGGCGGCGCAGCCGCTCTTCCGCCCGCTCCACTGTCCAGTCGAGCAGCTTCAGGGCGTGCGAGGGCGCGGCCGCAAGCCAATGGTCGAAAGCGTCGCGGATGACGGATTCGACGACGCGCGAGGCCTCGACCGTCATCAGTCGGCCCTTGTTCTGGCCCTGGAACTCCGGCTCGCGCAGGAACACCGAGACGATGGCCGCGCAGGAGGTCATCACGTCTTCGGCCGTGATAGCCGCCGCCCGTTTCGCCTGACCGATCCGCTCGGCGTGGTCCTTGAGGCCGCGCAGCAGCGCCTGGCGCAGCCCGGCCTCATGTGTGCCGCCGTCGGGCGTCGGAATGGTGTTGCAATAGGAATGAATGAAGCCGTCGTCGGCGCTGAGCCAGGCGAGCGCCCATTCGAGCGAGCCGTGACCTCCTTGCTTTTCGAGCTTGCCGGCGAAGATCGGCTCGATGGCCCGCTCCTTATCTTCGATGTCCTGAATGAGGAAGTCCCTGAGTCCGCCCGGGAAATGGAAGACTGCTTCGGCGGGCACGCCGCCATTCGTGTCGAGCCATTCCGCCGCGCAGCGCCAGCGGATTTCGACGCCGCCGTAAAGATAGGCCTTGGCGCGCGCCATCTTGAACAGGCGGGCTGGCTTGAAATGAGCGCCCTTGCCAAAAATCTGCTCGTCGGGCTTGAAGCGCACGCGCGTGCCGCGCCGGTTCGGCGCCTTGCCGGCCTGCTCGAGTTTCGAGGTCGGTAGGCCGCGCGCGAATGTTTGCCGATAGAGAATCTGGCCCCGCGCCACCTCGACCTCGAGCTCTTCGGAGAGCGCATTGACGACGGAGACGCCGACGCCATGCAGGCCGCCGGAGGTCTGATAGGCGCCGGAATCGAATTTGCCGCCGGCATGGAGCGTCGTCATGATGACTTCGAGCGCCGATTTCTTCGGAAATTTCGGGTGCGGATCGATCGGAATGCCGCGGCCGTTGTCGGTCACGGTCAGAAAGCCCGAGGCCTCGTAGACAACCTCGATGAAAGAGGCGTGGCCGGCGACGGCCTCGTCCATGGCGTTGTCGATCACCTCCGCAAAGAGGTGATGCAGCGCTGATTCGTCCGTGCCGCCGATATACATGCCGGGCCGCCGCCGCACTGGCTCAAGGCCCTCCAGAACCTCGATCGAGGCTGCGGTATAGCCGGATTCGCCGGGCGTCCCCTTGGCGGTCTGCGTCAGCGGCGGGGCTTTCGCGGCGCCTGCTTTTGCTTCGCGCCGGGACGACGCCTCCTTGCGGGCGGCGCCAAACAGATCACGGTTGCTGGCCATGAAATCGCGGGTTCCTCAAATTACGCGGCTCCTTATGCCATGGCGGCGGCGGAAAGGGAACAGAACGGCAACATTTTTAAGGGGATGAGGGAGCAGCGGCCCCACCGGCGTGAATAAATCCTAAAGGCCGAGGCGTCGGCAAACGAGAGAGGGCGGCCCGGAGACCGCCCTCTGATTCGTTCAGACGAACGAGGCAGAACAACTCAGTAGGAATAATACATGTCGAACTCGATCGGATGCGGGGTCATTTCGAAGCGCATCACGTCGATCATCTTCAGCTCGATATAGCTGTCGATGAAATCATCGTCGAAGACGCCGCCGGCCTTGAGGAAGGCGCGGTCCTTGTCGAGATTGGCGAGAGCGTCGCGCAGCGAGCCGCAGACGGTCGGAATCTTCTTCAATTCCTTCGGCGGCAGATCGTAGAGATCCTTGTCCATCGCCTGACCCGGATCGATCTTGTTCATGATGCCGTCGAGGCCCGCCATCAGCATGGCGGAGAAAGCGAGATAAGGGTTCGCCATCGGATCCGGGAAGCGGACCTCGACGCGTTTGGCTTTCGGGTTCGAGGTGGTCGGGATGCGGCAGGAGGCAGAGCGGTTGCGCGCCGAATAGGCGAGCCGAACCGGCGCTTCATAGCCCGGCACGAGGCGCTTATAGGAGTTCGTGGAAGGGTTCGTGAAGGCGTTCAAAGCGCGGGCGTGACGGATGATGCCGCCGATGTAATAGAGGCAGTCCTGGCTGAGGTCGGCGTATTTGTTGCCGGCGAACAGCGGCTGGCCGCCCTTCCAGATCGACTGGTGCACATGCATGCCGGAGCCATTGTCGCCGAAGATCGGCTTGGGCATGAAGGTCGCCGTCTTGCCATAGCTCTGCGCGACCTGATGGATGCAGTATTTGTAGACCTGCAGATGATCCGCCATCTGCGTGAGCGGGCCGAATTTCAGGCCGAGCTCGTGCTGGGCCGAGGCGACCTCGTGGTGGTGCTTTTCGACCTTGGCGCCCATGGCCGCCATGGCGGCGAGCATTTCGCCGCGCATGTCCTGAGAAGCGTCCTGCGGCGGAACGGGGAAATAGCCGCCCTTGGTGCGGATGCGGTGGCCGAGGTTGCCGCCTTCATAGGGCGTGTCGGAGTTCGACGGCAGCTCCGCCGAATCGAGCACGAAGCCCGTGTTGTAGGGGTCGGCGCGGAAGCGGACGTCGTCGAAGACGAAGAATTCGGCTTCGGGGCCGAAGTAAACCACATCGCCGATGCCCGCGGAAGCGACATAGGCCTCGGCTTTCTTGGCGATGCCGCGCGGATCGCGGCTGTAAGGCTCGCCGCTGCCGGGCTCCAGAACATCGCAGACGATGACCATCGTCGGCGCGGCGAAGAAGGGGTCCATCGCGGCGGTCGACGGATCGGGCATCAGAAGCATGTCGGATTCGTTGATCGCCTTCCAGCCGGCGATCGACGAACCGTCGAACATCTGGCCCTCTTCGAAGGTTTCCTCCTCGATCAGGCTGATGTCGAAGGTTACATGCTGCCATTTGCCGCGCGGATCCGTGAAACGGAAATCGACGTACTTCACGTCATTCTCTTTGATTTCCTTGAGCACGTCTTGGGCGGTCTTCATTGCAGAGCCTCTCGATCTGATTGAATGTCGTGGGTGATGGGGGTGCGGTCGCGGCGTTCTATGGCCGAAGGCCGAACGTCAGATGGCGTCCGGTCCCGTTTCGCCGGTGCGAATTCGGATCGCCCCTTCGATGTTTGAAATGAAGATCTTGCCGTCGCCGATGCGGCCGGTCTGCGCCGCCTTGCGGATCGCCTCGACCGCGGTGTCGAGAACGCCGTCGGCGACGACGACTTCAATCTTAACCTTCGGAAGGAAATCGACGATATATTCAGCGCCGCGGTAAAGTTCCGTGTGGCCCTTCTGCCGTCCGAAGCCTTTGGCCTCGGTGACGGTAATGCCGGCGACGCCCGAATCGTGAAGCGCTTCCTTCACTTCGTCGAGTTTGAACGGCTTTATGATCGCCTCGATTTTTTTCATTGGCGTTGCTTGCGTCGCATTGTCTGGTCACTTCGAGGAGGCTGGAGCGGCATTTACCACCTGCAATGCAAAAATGCCAATGGATGCCTGAAAATCATCGTTTTGAGCCGTTGGACCGGGGTTTTATGAGCAGGTTTTTCCGTTCGTAGCAATAGGCAGGCCAAAGAACGCCAAAAAAGGTCCGTCCGCGGCCGAAACGCGCGAACCAGGGCTCTAGGAAAGGAGGAGGTCTGGGCTCGAAGAGGGACGCAGAAGAAATCTTTAAAATGGCGTCAGCGAGCCCTTGGGGATGTCGTGATCGGCACGTAGCGGCTGAAAAAGACGCACCCATGCACAAAAAAAAGGCTGGAAACGCGCTCGAAAGCGCTTTCTCAGCCGGGAAATGACCCGCTCCGGCGCTGCCGAAGCGGGTCAGGAGGGAATTCCGTTACTCGGCCGGCTCCAGCACTTCGTGTTTGCGGGCAGGCGCTTCGGTCGCGGGGGCGCGCCGGGTCTCGACGAGGGCGACGCTAACGCCCGAGCCGAGAAGTTGCAGCGATATTTCCTTGCCGTTTCCGAATTTCACGCCGTCGCGATAGGCTCCGTGCTCGAGCCGCGCGAAGACGACGTGCTCGGACGGTTGCACGCCGAGGCGGGTCTGCAGATCGCTGGAAATACCTTCGAGTTGCAGATGGGTGTCATACTGGACGCAAACGGCGGTCGTGCAGTCGCCGGGCGTCGCGAGCCCGATGCTTCCCGACGGGAAACGGGTCGTCACATATTTCTCGGACTCGCGCGCAGGCCGGGAGGCATACATTTCAAGCGAATAGTCACACATGTGTGTCACTCCTAAGTCTCGAGATCGGTTTTCCCCTCCGCGCGGAGGCTTTCCCGCCGCACGAGGGCGGCGAGCTTGAGCATCGAGATGGGAAGATGCGCAGCCTCCCCAAAGAGGGGAGGGGAATGTGGAAGCCTCTCAGGGCCAGCTGGCTCGATCCAGAACAACGCTGGCGCGGGCCTGCGTCGGTCGATACCACATCCGGCGGTCGCCGGATTCTCCACTTGCGCTACGAACGCTCAAAAACCTTTTCAGTTTCAAGCGAAGCGCGCTTAGCATGATGGTAGCCCAGCCTTTTGCCGCGTCAAGCCTTTTTGCTGGCGCGATCCTGATTTCGCCAGGCCGCCGCACAGTTTCGCGCGAGCGTCGGCGGGGGGCTATCCTGCTTCGCCGGTCGCGACCGGCAAGTCTTCGCGCGCGCCCCATTCGCTCCACGATCCGTCGTAGAGGACGACGTCCTTCCTGCCGATCGTTTCGAGGGCAAGCAACAGGATCGCCGCGGTGACGCCCGAGCCGCAGGTGGTGATGATCGGTCCGCCGAGGTCGACCCCGGCGCCGGCGAAGGCCTTTTGGACCTCGGCGGCGGGCTTGATTCGGCCCTCCTCGGCGACGGCGTTCCAGGGCACGTTGCGGCTTCCCGGAATATGTCCCGAGCGCAAACCGGGCCGCGGCTCCGGCGCCGCTCCCGTGAAGCGGACGGCGCTACGAGCGTCGACGATTGCGGCGGAGCCCGCCGACGCCGCGGCGAGCACCGCCGCGGCGTCGGCCACCCCGGCCGCATTGAAACACGGCGTAAAGATTTTCGGACTTTTTTCGATCGGGCCGGATTCGAGGGGGCGTCCTTCGGCCTTCCATTGCTTCAGGCCGCCGTCGAGAAGTTGCACACTCCGGGCGCCATAGAGCCGCAGCGTCCACCAGACCCGCGCGGCGCCGACGAGCCCCGACGCGTCATAGACAACAAAATGCATGCCGTCGCCGAGGCCGAGCTTGCCCGCCGCCGCGGCGAACGCCTCGGGCGATGGAAGCATGTGGGGTAGGCTGGTCGAATGGTCGGCAATGGCGTCGATGTCGAAGAAAACCGCGCCTGGAATGTGAGCGGCGAGGAATTCCGCCATCGCATCGCGGTTTTCCGCCGGCATGTAGAAGCTGGCGTCGAGAATTGCTACGTTTGGCTCGCCGAGCCGCTCGGCGAGCCACGCCGTCGAGACGAATTGAGCGGGAAGGGATACAGCGTCCATGGTCGTTCGCCTTTCAGTCCGGAGCATCCGGCTCCTGGAGTTTTGAGGTTTTCCGCATCGTGCTCAACATGTAAGGGCGTCGCCAGCCCGGCGCTCGCCAAAGCAAGGCGAATCGGGAGCCGGCCCGGCGCGAGCCAATCGGGCCCGGGCCCGTTAAGGTGCGCGCCGGGCCTCGAGCCGGCAGAGAGCGGCGACCGCCAGTAGGTCGCCTGACCGTGGCGGACTTCAGGATCAATGTTCGTTCCGTTCATCGCGCATTCAGCCTTGCCGCGGCAATCTGTCCTCATGAGGCAGTTTCTGCTCGCTTCGCTGGTCGTTGCAGCCGGCGCCGGCGTGTGCGCCGACGCGAGCGCCGCGCCGAAGCGCGGACGGGAATGCTATTCAACCGGCGAGACGCGCGAGAAAATCGCGGCGAATGAAGCCGCAGAGCCTTTCCGCGCCATGCAGAAGGCCGCCGCCCGCCTCGAAGCGCAGGCGCTCGCAGCGAGGCTTTGCCGCGCCAGCGACGGCCTTGTATATGAGATCAGCCTGCTCCGGAGCGACGGCAGGGTGATCCGCTCGATCATCGACGCGAAGACCGGCCAGGTCGTCGATGGCGAGGCCGAGAAGAAATAGGGCGAGAAGAAATAGGGATTGTCCATGCGCCTGCTCGTGGTCGAGGACGACCGGGATTTGAACCGGCAGATCAAGGCGGCGCTGGAGCGCGTGGGCTATGCGGTGGATCAGGCTTTCGACGGCGAAGAGGGCGCCTTTCTCGGCGACACCGAGCCCTACGACGCCATCATCCTCGATCTCGGGCTGCCCGCGAAAGATGGCGTCTCCGTGCTGACCGATTGGCGCAAGGCCGGACGCATGGCGCCTGTCCTCATTCTCACCGCGCGCGATCGATGGGGCGAGAAGGTGCGCGGCTTCGACGCCGGCGCCGACGATTATGTGACAAAGCCCTTCCACGTCGAGGAGCTCGTCGCCCGCCTGCGCGCCCTGATGCGCCGCGCCGCAGGTCACGCTTCGAGCGTCTTCGCCTGCGGTCCCGTCAGCCTCGACGAGCGCGCCGGGCGCGTCACGGTCGAGGGCGAGGCGGTGAAGCTCACCTCGCACGAATTCAGGCTGCTTGCCTATCTCATGCACCATCAGGGCAAGATCGTTTCGCGCAGCGAGATCATCGAGCATCTCTACGAGCAGGATTTCGATCGCGATTCAAACACCATCGAGGTCTTCGTCGGGCGGCTGCGCAAAAAGCTCGGCGTCGAGGTCATTCAGACGGTGCGCGGCCTCGGCTATATTGTCGCGCCCCCCGAAGCGAAAGCCGAGGGCCTGCCCTCCGCCAGACGCTGATGCCGCAGCAGCCCCGCGGCGAGGGGGAGGCGGCGACTAAGACTGTCACGGCGCGAAAGACCTCTATCGCGCAGCGCCTCTTCGTCTCCGCCGCCATTTTGAGCTTCGGCATTCTGTTCGCCGCGGGCGTCGTCCTCTCGACCGTTTACCGGCGCGCCGCCGAGCGCAATTTCGACGAGCGCCTCAACGTCTACCTGCAGGCCCTTGTCGCCGATATTGCCACAGAGGGCGGCGCCAGCGCGATCAACCCCGACGAACTGAGCGATCCGCAATTCGCTCTCCAGCTTTCCGGCTGGTACTGGCAGATCACCCGGCTCGACGCCGACAAGCCGGAGATCAAGAGCTCGCGCTCGCTCTTTGCCGCGCGCCTGCCGCGCCTCGCCGATCTTGGCGTCAGGACAGGAATGGGCGGCGCACGCCAGGGTTACGTCAAGGGGCCGGACGGGCGGCGGCTGCGCCTCGTCGAGCGCGTCATCGACGCCGGCGACGACGGGGTCTATCTCGTTCAGATCGCCGCGGCGACGAACGAAATGCAGGCGGCGATCAACCGATTCGACGTCGATCTTGTCGTGACCTTCGCCTTGCTCGCCTTGGCTCTCATCGGCTCCTCGGCCCTGCAACTGCGCTATGGCCTTGCGCCACTGCGGCAATTACAGGAGGGAGTGGCGGCGATCCGCCGCGGCGAGGCGGAGGCGATATCCGGCGCTTTCTCGCCGGACCTTGCGCCGCTCGCGAGCGAGCTCAATCTGCTTATCGCCGCCAATCGCGAGGTCGTCGAGCGCGCCCGCACGCAAGTCGGCAATCTCGCCCATGCGCTAAAGACGCCGCTCAGCGTCATCATCAACGAGGCGGCGTTGAAGCCCGGCCCGCTGGCCGACAAGGTCGAGGAACAGGCGGCGCTCATGCGCGACCAGGTCGCCTATTATCTCGACCGCGCCCGCGCCGCCGTCCGCGCCGGAACCGCCACGAGCGCGACCGACGTCGGGCCCGCCGTCCAGGCCCTCATCGGCGTTTTCGAGAAGATCTATGCGGATCGCGCCGTGAGCTTCAGCCTCGATATGCCGCAGTCGGCGCGCTTTCTCGGCGAGCGGCAGGACCTCGAGGAGATGATCGGCAATCTCGTCGACAATGCCGGCAAATGGGCGAGAAGCGCGGTCTCAATCGCGATCGTCTCGGAAGACGCCGAGAGCAACGCGGAGCGCGCCTTCTTTCGGGTCGTCATTGACGACGACGGGCCGGGTCTTGCCCCCGAGCTGCGCGAGCCGGCGCTCGCGCGCGGGCGCCGGCTCGACGAAACGAAACCGGGATCAGGCCTCGGTCTTTCGATCGTCGTCGACCTCGCTTCCATGTATGGCGGCAGTTTGAGCCTTCACTCCAGCCCAGCCGGAGGCGTTCGCGCCCTCCTGCGCCTGCCTGCGGCGTCAAACCCGCTCGTGGCGCCGCGCTGACGATCGCAAGTTTGTGACTGCAAAGTCGTGACCGCAAGTTGGCGACCGCAAGTTGGCGACCGAATGAATCCTTGCAAGCGCCGCGCCGATGACTATGAAGGCTTCCATGTTGTGGTTCGTTTTTGCAGTTTTGACCGGCGCGGCGGCGCTCAGCGTGCTTTGGCCGCTTGCAAGAACGCCGCGGGGTCTGTCGCGCCGGGCGGTCGACGTCGCCTTCTACAGAGCGCAGATCGCCGAAATCGACCGCGACGCCGCAGCAGGGCTCGTCCCCGAGGGCGACGCCGAGGGCGCCAAAGCCGAGGCCGCGCGGCGCCTCATTGCCGCCGCTGATGCGCCGACGGGCGCACTGTCCGGCGTCGCCGGGCGGCGCGTGCGCCTTGCCGCCGTCGCAACGCTCATTTTCGTGCCCGCTGCGGCCCTCGGTCTTTACGCGCGCATCGGCAATCCGGGGTGGCCGGACCTGCCGCTGTCCGCGCGCATGAACGAGCCGCCGGCGCGCACGGACGTCGCGGCGGCGGTCGCCAAGATCGAGGCGCATCTTGCGCAAAACCCGGACGACGGCCGCGGCTACGAGGTCATCGCCCCGGTCTATATGCGGCTTCGCCGCTATGACGACGCGGTCAAGGCCTATGCCAACGCCATCCGGCTTCGGGGCGCGACCGCGGAAAGGCAGTCCCTTTATGGCGAGGCTCTTGTCGCCGCTGCGGGCGGCAGCGTGACGCCCGCAGCAAAGCAGGCCCTCGAATCGGCCTCGGCGCTCGATCCCGCGGCGCCGCGCGCGCGCTTCTATCTCGGCCTCGCCGCCGAGCAGGCGGGCGACGGGGCGGCGGCAAAGGACATCTGGACGAAGCTTCTCGACGACGCGCCGCCCGACGCGCCATGGGCGCCTTCGCTGCGCGCGAGACTCGCCGCGCTCGACGGCGGCGTCGAGCCCCGAGCGGAGCGCTCCGCGCAAGCAAGCGAAACGTCGGCGCCGGCGGCTCCGGGACCGGCCGCCAATCCGGCGCTGGCGGCGCGGATTGGGGCGATGTCGGGCGCGGAGCAGGCTGCCGCCATTCACGGCATGGTCGATCGTCTCGCCTCCCGGCTCGCCGAGAACGGCCAGGACGTCGAGGGCTGGCTGCGGCTGGTGCGCGCTTATGCCGTTCTGAACGAAGCCGACAAGGCGCGCTCGGCGGTGAACGACGCCAAGCGCAGCCTCGCCGGCGACGCCGCGGCGACCGGTCGCATCGACGCGCTCGCGCGCGAGCTCGGCCTCGAGGGGTGATCGCAAGATGACCCGCAAGCAGAGACGTTTCGCCTTCATCGCCGCCGGCCTCGCCGTCATCGGCCTCGCTGTCGGCCTCGCGACGCTCGCCCTGCGCGACAATATCGTATTCTTTTACGGCCCGAGCGAACTCGCCGAGAAAGCGTCGCCCGGCGCGCGGTTACGGCTCGGCGGCCTCGTCAAGGAAGGCTCTTTCCAGCGCGAGCAGGGCCAGACGGTGCGCTTTTCCGTCACCGACATGAAGCAGTCGGTCGAAGTGACCTACACAGGTCTGTTGCCGGACCTTTTCCGCGAAGGGCAGGGCGTCGTCGCCGAGGGCGTTCTCGGGCCCGACCGGATCTTCCGGGCGGACAGCGTGCTCGCCAAGCATGACGAGCGCTATATGCCGCGCGAGGTCGCCGACGCGCTGAAGAAGCAAGGCGTCTGGCAAGAGGGTGCAGGTGCAGCTCAGGCCGGCGGCGTCAGGACGGAGGCGCACGACGGCGCCCCGCCCGCCATGGTGAGGTAAGGGGCATGATCGTCGAAACCGGCCATTACGCGCTTGTCCTCGCTCTGGCGCTGGCGCTCGTCAATTCGGTCCTTCCGATCTGGGGCGCGGCCGCGGGCGACCGTCGCCTCATGGCGGTCGGACCGTCCGTTACGATGATGGGATTCATTTTCGTCGCCTATGCATATTTCGCGCTGACCTACGCGCATTTGACGTCGGATTTTTCGCTTCTCAACGTCGTCGAGAATTCGCATTCGGCGAAGCCGCTCATCTACAAAATCAGCGGCGTGTGGGGCAATCACGAAGGCTCGATGCTTTTGTGGGTGCTGGTGCTCGCCGCTTTCGGCGCCGCGGTCGCCTTGTTCTCGCCGAACATGCCGGAGGATTTGCGCGCCAATGTGCTCGGCGTGCAGTCCTGGATCGGCGCGGCGTTCCTGCTCTTTATTCTTCTGACCTCCAATCCGTTCGCGCGTCTCGGCTCGCCGCCCGCCGAAGGCAATGACCTCAATCCGCTGCTGCAGGATCCAGGCCTCGCGATTCATCCGCCGCTGCTCTATCTCGGCTATGTCGGGCTCTCGATCACCTATTCCTTCGCCGCCGCGGCGCTGATCTCCGGCCGGATTGACTCGGTGTTCGCCCGTCTTGTGCGGCCGTGGACCTTGCTCGCCTGGATCTGCCTGACGCTTGGCATCGCCATGGGCTCCTATTGGGCCTATTACACGCTCGGCTGGGGTGGCTTCTGGTTCTGGGATCCGGTCGAGAACGCCTCGCTCATGCCATGGCTCGCCGCCACTGCGCTCTTGCATTGCACGGCGGTGATGGAGAAGCGCGAGGCCTTGAAGATCTGGGCGCTCTTTCTAGCCATCCTCGCCTTCTCGCTGTCGCTCATCGGCACCTTCCTCGTGCGCTCAGGCGTTCTGACCTCCGTGCACGCCTTCGCGACCGATCCGACGCGCGGCGTCTTCATCCTGCTCATTCTTGTCATCTTCATCGGCGGATCGCTGACCTTGTTCGCCGCGCGGGCGCGCGGGCTGAAGCAGGGCGGGCTATTCGCGCCGGTCTCGCGCGAAGGCGCGCTCGTCCTCAACAATCTCCTGCTCACCACCTGTTGCGCCACGGTCTTCGTCGGCACACTTTATCCGCTCGCGCTCGAGGCCCTGACCGGCGAGAAAATCTCGGTCGGCGCGCCCTTCTTCAATCTCACCTTCATTCCGGTGTTCGTCCTGCTCTTCATGCTGATGCCGATCGGTCAGACTCTCGCCTGGAAGCGAGGCGATCTTCTAGCCGCCGGACAAAGGCTGACCGTCGCCTTCGGCGCCGGACTCGTCGCAGCGTTGGCGCTTGCCGCCGCGCGGGGCGGCCCGGCGCTGAGCGTCGCTCTCTCCGGCCTTGCGGTCTATGTCGTCTTCGGGTCCTTCGCCGACCTTGCCCGGCGGTTGCTCGGCGGAGGGGTCTCGCTCGCCATGGCGCAGCGCCGGCTGAAGGGAATGCCGCGGCAGGCGCTCGGCACGGCCTTCGCTCATGCCGGAATCGGCGTCACCCTGCTTGGACTCGCGGCGACCGGCTGGGGCGCCGAACGGATCACCGCGCTCCGGCCGGGCGAAACCGTCGAGATCGGCCCTTATTCGCTGACCTTCGAGGGCGTTTCGAAACGACCGGGGCCGAATTACTCTGAGCTCGTCGGCTGGACGACAATCCGCTCCGGCGGCGTCGTCAAGGGCGTGATCGAACCTGCGACGCGCTCCTATCCCACGCGCCAGATGAACCGCGCGGAGGCGGGAATTGCGACGCTTGGCCTTGGCCAAGTCTATATGAGCATCGCCGACGTCACGCCCGACGGCAAGGTCAACGCCCGAATCTTCTGGAAGCCGCTCGTCGCCCTCATCTGGATCGGCGGACTGATCATGGCTTTCGGCGGCGGTCTCTCCTTGAGCGACACGAGCTTTCGCGTCGGCGTTGGGCGCCGCGCGCGCAAGGCCGTCGCCGCGCCCTTGCCGGCCGAGTAGCCCATGCCCCATGCCCGGCAAAATCTCCGGTCGGCCATTCTGGCGCTGGCGGCGCTTGCCGCCTGTCTTGCGCCGCTTTCGGCCCGAGCGGTCGAGCCGGACGAAATTCTCCCCGACGCGAAGCTCGAGGCGCGGGCGCGCGATCTTTCGGCCGAGCTGCGCTGCATGGTTTGTCAGAACCAATCGATCGACGATTCCGGCGCCCCGCTCGCGAAGGATCTGCGCCTCCTCGTCCGCGAGCGGCTGAAGGCGGGCGACAGCGACAATCAGATCCGCGCCTATCTCGTCCAGCGCTATGGCGATTTCATTCTGCTGAAGCCGCCGTTCAAGGCCGAGACGCTCATTCTATGGGGCGCGCCAGCCGCCATTCTCCTGACCGGCGGCGCGGCGATCCTCGTCTTGGCGAAACGCCGCCGTGAGGCAGGCGCCACTCCTCGGCGCTTGAGTGAGGCCGAAGGAACGCGGCTGAAAACTTTGCTCGACGGCGATTCCGGTTAGCCGCCGACCTCGGCGCTCCGCTTCGGCAGCGCCGCCAGCACCTCCGCGCCTGAAACGACTCGCGCTTTCGGCCAGACCCAGAAATCGCCACGCTGCGTCATCGCTTCGGCGAGACGGCGGCGGTAGTTCTCCTTCGGGATTTCGATCGCGCCGAGCGAGGCGAGATGCGGCGTGACGAATTGCGCGTCGAGCAGGCTGAAGCCGCCGAGTCTCAGCCGCGCGACGAGGTGCGCCAGCGCGACCTTCGAGGCGTCAGTCTCGCGATGAAACATGCTCTCGCCGAAGAACGCTCCGCCGAGATGGACGCCATAGAGGCCGCCGGCGAGCGTCCCGTTGCGCCAGGCCTCGACGGTGTGGACGCGGCCGGTGTCGAAGAGCTGGCGATAGAGGCGCCGGATGCGGTGATTGATCCAAGTCTTCTCGCGATCGGGATAGGACGCGGCGCAGCTGTCGATAACTGCGTCGAAATCGGAATCGACCCTCATCTCGAAACGGTCGGAGCGAATCGTCTTCGCGAGACTCTTCGCGACGATGAGCCCGTCGAGAGGGAAAATGCCGCGAAACTCGGGATCCACCCAGAACAGATTTTGGTCCTCCGCGCTCTCCGCCATCGGGAAAAGCCCGATGGAATAGGCGCGCAGCAGAATATCGACGGTGATTTCGAAAGGGTGGCGCGCGCGGCTCATGGAGCGGACCTGTTTTTCACGATCGCCGTCGGATCCAGGCTCTAATCAAGCAAAAGATATGCGATCACGAAAGACTTACGTCGGGTCGGACCGGAAACAATTGCGGATAAGCGCTTCCGCATCGCATCCCCACGGACGCCGCGGCGGCGACACGGCGCGCTTTGCGAAACGCCGCGATTGGACTATGTCCCGAATCGTTTGATGCTCAAATCCGCGCGCCGCCGCCCATGCTTTCCGCAATCGTCCTTTATGAAAGCGCGCCCCGGCCGGCGCGCATCGATCCGGCGGAAAGTCTCGTCAGAACACTCGGCTCGCTCGTCAAGGCGAGTGTCGAGGGGCTTCTCGGCGACGTCGCAATCGCGGGTCCGAGCGATCTGGGGCTTGGCCTCATCGCCGATCATGCGGGCTGCGGGCTGATCGAGGCGGCTGACGAGCGGCAATGGCTCCATGGCGCGATCGAAGCCGCGCGCGGACCGGATCTTCTTTTGTTGCGCTCGGGTTTCGCGCCGGAGGCGGGCTTTATTGAGGAGGCGACCGATTTTCTGAGAGAATCCTCGGCGAGGCAGACGGCCGGCGGCCACGCGGCGATCCTTCGCGCGGCGCCCGCCAGTTTCCTCGAGCGACTGTTTCCGCGCTTGGCGCCCCTTGCTGGACTGATTGCGCCACGCGAGCGCTGCCTCGACCTCGGCGCGCCGGAGGGGCTTGCCGCCCTCGCTCACTCTGTTGCGCCGGCGAGGGCGCTGCGCACCCACGCCCGGCGCATCGGCTGACCCCCCCTGCGTTCATCTCGCAAAAGTGTTGCAGGCGTCGACTTCCCCGGACTTCAATCCCGCGTTCAGCCATTGCTCGCGCTGCGCCGCCGAACCATGGGTGAAGGAATCCGGCACCACATAGCCTTGCGCCGCCCTTTGCAGGCGATCGTCGCCGATCGCCTGGGCTGTGCGGACAGCCTTGTCGACGTCGCCCGGCTCTAGAATGTTGAATTTGCGCTGCGCGTTCGCGGCCCAGACGCCGGCGAGGCAATCGGCCATCAATTCGACGCGGACCGATATGGCGTTCGCCTGCTCCTTGCTCGACGCGCGCTGTTGCGCCGCCTGAACCTTCGGCAGAATGCCGAGCAGATTCTGGACGTGGTGGCCGATCTCATGGGCGATCACATAAGCATAGGCGAAATCGCCGCCGCCGCCGAGGCGCTGCTTCATATCGCGGAAAAAAGCTGTATCCAGGTAAACCTTCTGGTCCCTCGGGCAATAGAACGGACCCATCGCCGCGGTAGCGCCGCCGCAGCCGGACCGGGTTGAGCCGCTGTAGAGGACGAGCTTCGGCTTGACGTAATTGACGCCCTTCTGCGACGGCAGAATGTCGCTCCAGACGTCCTCGTTCTCGGCGAGCACTGCCGCAACGAACTGGCCCATCTGGTCGGACGGCGTCCCCGTCTGGCGCGACTCCGGCGGCGGCGCGCTCTGCGTCTGCGAGCCGCCGCGCAGGCGGTTCGCCATTTCCGCGCCGCCGATCAGGAGCCGCGGGTCGATGCCGAGCGCCCAGCCGATCAGGCCGAGCACGACGACGGCGCCGATGCCGAGATGGCCGGCTCCGCCAAAGCTCGCGCCGCCGCCGTCCGCATATTCGGTTCCGCCGCGCCGATCTTCAACATTGTCGGACCGGCGAAAATCTTCCCATCTCATATGCGGCTCCTGGCTGGATAGGATCGTGCGTCGATGCGTTGCGATCGGGGACAATGGCGGATCGAATCGCCTGCCTCATCATTCCAGAAATCTGCCGCGATCCAATCCCCGTCCGCACGGAGAAAAGCCCAATCCTCGTACGGCTCGGGCGATGGCCCGCGGCGGTATTTAGAGGCCATCGCGCCGTCTGTTTTCAAGCGGAGTTTCGCGCTTCGCTCCGCGCCGTCGCAAGTTCCCGCGCAAGCATCCGCAAATCTTGCCACGCCAGCTTCTTATCCCCGGGCTGGCGCAGGAGATAGGCCGGATGCAACATCGCCGCGGCCTTGATCGTCGTCTCGCCCAGGCGATAGTCGAACCAGCGGCCACGCAGCCGCTTGATGCCTTCCTTCGATCCGAGAAGCGTCTGCGCCGATGACGCGCCGAGACAAACGAGGATCTTCGGAGCGACGAGCTCGATCTGCCGCCGGGTGAAGGGCAGGCAAGCCGCCGTCTCGAGCGGCGTCGGCGTGCGGTTGCCGGGCGGCCGCCAGGGCACGACATTGGCGATATAGACCGCATTTCGGGCGAGCCCGATCGAGGCCAGCATCTTGTCGAGCAATTGTCCGGCGCGGCCGACGAACGGCCTGCCGATTCGATCCTCGTCCGTCCCCGGCGCTTCGCCGACGAACATCACTTTCGCGCCGGCCTCGCCGTCTCCGAACACGAGCTGCGTGGCTGTCGCCTTCAGGCCGCATCCCTCGAAGCGCAGCAAGCGCTGGCGCAGCTCGGCGAGGCTTTGCGCCGAGGCCGCCGCCTCGCGCGCGTCCCCTTCGATGACCCTTGCCGCGAGCACCTGGTCATCCGCGCGCGCTTGCGCGGCCGGCGAGGGCGGGGCCTCGGCGCGGCGCTCTTCAACCTGCTTCACTTCCTGGGGCGGAGCGCGCGTTTCGGCGCTTGGGGCGGGCGCGCGCGATTCGATGAAGCGGTCGGGCGGGACATCGTCGAGCGCGATGTCGACGCCCATATCGACATACCATCGCAAGAGCGCCACAAGACTGTCGGCTTGGCTTTCGGAATGACTGCCGGACATGGCGCGGACCTCGATGGCGCTTAGCGGCGTGGCGCGGCCGCACGGCTGAGCCTGTCGTTGATCGCCTCGCCGAGCCCATGATGCGGGATCGGCGCGACGGCGATCGAGGCGGGGCCGAGCGCATCGAGCGCGCGAAGATAAGCGAAGAGATTGGCGGCGGCTTCGTCAAGATCGCGGGCGGGCGAAAGATCGAGCACAGGGGCTCGCGCGCTGGCCCCCGCGGACAAGCGCCCGCCGAAATCGAGCCCCGCCTCATCCCGCGCGAGGCTGGCGGCGTCGAGGCGAAGCGCCGCGCGCGGCGCATAATGGGAGGCGAGCGCGCCGGGGGCGATGATCGCGCCGGAGGCTGCGGCCCCTTTGAGCCTCGCGCCGAGCGCGTCCTCGATCAGCGTGCGGGACAATCCTCCCGGCCGCAGCAGACGCGGGGGGCCTTGGAGACAGGCGACGATCGTCGATTCGAGACCGACGGGGCAGGGGCCGTCGTCGAGGACGAGATCGACCTCGCCGGCAAGATCTTCGAGGACATGCGCAGCCGTCACGGGACTGACCCGGCCGGAACGATTGGCCGAAGGCGCGGCGATCGGTCGGCCCGTGGCGGCGAGGAGCGCGAGCGCTGCGGGATGCGACGGCGCGCGCAAGGCGACGCTCGGCTGCCCGGCGCGGACGCCGACGCAAATGGTCGCCGAGGCGGCGAGCGGAACAACGAGGGTCAGCGGCCCCGGCCAGAAACGCTCCGCAAGGCGGCGGGCTTCCGGCGAAAAGACGCCCTGAACTTCCGCGTCCGCAATGCTCGCGACATGGGCGATGAGAGGGTTGAAGGAAGGACGCCCTTTGGCGGCATAGATGCGGGCGACGGCGGCCTCGGACGTTGCGTCGGCGCCGAGGCCGTAGACCGTTTCCGTCGGAAAGGCGACGAGTTTTTCCGCACGCAGCAGCGCAGCCGCCTGGGCGATCCCGGCCGTGTCGGCCTTCCCTATTCGGGCCGCGTGGACAAGGGTTGGGACGGCAAATTCGTTCATTTGATGTAGGTCATATTGGGTCTCGCGCTGCGGCCAGCGAGGTCCGCCGCTTGATCGAAACGGCGTTGCGCCTCTTCGATCTGGACGACGTTCTGGATCGCCCACTCGCCCAGCGCGGCGACAGGGACCAGAAGGGAATGCCCCAGCGCCGTCAATTCATAATCGACGCGCGGCGGGATGGTCGGATAGACGGTCCGCGTCAAAAAGCCGTCGCGCTCCAGTCCGCGCACCGTCAGCGTCAGCATTCTTTGGGATATGCCGCCGACGCGCCGGCGCAGCTCGTTGAAGCGCATTGGGCCGGCGCCCAGCAGCATCACCACCAGAATGCTCCATTTGTCGCCGACCCGCGACAGGATAGGGGCGACGCGGGCGCAATCGCCAGGCACATGGCTGTGACCCTGTTCCAAAAATGTGCCTCCTTGCGCGGTTTTCAAAGGCACGCATAGTGCCTGAGTTACAAAACTATACCGCACGAGGTCTTCCGTCCATGAAACTTCTGCAAGTCGATTCCAGCATTCTCGGCGGTCATTCGGTCAGCCGCCAATTGACCGCCGATATCGTCGCAAAGCTCCGCCAGACGACGCCGGGGCTTGAAATCAGCTACCGCGACCTTGGCGTCGAGCCTGTGCCTCATCTGTCCGGGCCCTATATCGCCGCGCAGCAGCCGGGGGCGGCGCCGTCGGCCGAAGACGTGCAAGGAGATCTCGCCCTTGGCGCAAAGCTGCTCGACGAGTTTCTTGGCGCAGACATCGTGGTGATCGGGGCGCCAATGTATAATTTCGCCATTTCGAGCCAGCTGAAGGCATGGATCGATCGGCTCGTCGTCGCCGGGAAGACCTTCCGCTATTCCGAGAAAGGGGCGGAGGGACTCGCCGGCGGCAAGCGCGTCATCGTCGCCTCCTCGCGCGGCGGCGTCTTTTCGCAAGGCGCGCCGGCGGCCGCATTCGACCACCAGGAGACCTATCTGCGCGCAATCTTCGGCTTCATCGGCATAGCGGAGATCGAGATCGTCCGCGCCGAGGGCGTCGCGATGGGGCCCGATCTCAAGGCCGAGGCGATCAGGACGGCGGAGAGTCAGATTTCGAATTTGAAGGCGGCCTGAGAAGTTCCTAGCGGCGCCGAGCGAACCCTTGTTCGCGCCCGGCGCCGGGCACCCTATTTGGCCAGCACCTCGACGTCGCGGTCGACGGTCGATTCGACCTTGAAATTCGTCTGATAAACATTGTTGTCGTGCCGCGCGATGGCGACATATTCGCCTTCCGCCAGCACCAGCGAGGGAAAGGCGCCGATCATCTCGCGGATGACGTCGCCGCCCGGCGTCAGGATCGTGAAGGACGTATTGGCGAGCGCTTCGCCGCTCGGCCCGCTGACGAGTTTCAGGGTCATCGTCGCGGCGCGGTGGCGCAGCGAGGCGTCGGTCAGCTTGCCAGCCTGAACATGCAGATCGGCGCTGACCACGGAATTGGTGGCGTTGGCCGTGCCATTGCTCTGCGGGTCGAGCAAGGTCGAGACGACATGATAATTGCCTTCCGGCAGGCCGACCGTGTCGCCCGACTGTCCGTTGGCGACGAGCTTGGCCTCGGAATTGTTGCGCTCCGGAACATAGATCGCGACGCGCGTCTTCGCCGGATTGATCGGCTGGTCGCCGAGCATGCCGACGACGCGCAAGGCGCCCGCGTTCAGAACCAGTCTTTCGCTGACGTCCTTGCCTGAGACCGTCACGCGCTTCGTCGCGCCGGCGAGGCCGAAAGCGGCGTGGACGATGAAGGCGCCGTCGCGGATCGGCAAAGCGGGCGCGGCCTCGGCGGATTCGGCGACGAGCGTATGCGAACCGTCGAACTCGGTCTTTTCGTCGAAGACGCGCCAATGAACGCCGCCGCGCAGCGGCTGGGGGTCGGCGGCGCTAAGGAAAGCGGAGAGCCGCAGGCTGCTTTCCGGAATTGTCTCGGGCTTGGCCGGAGCCTCGCCGGCCGGCAGCCGCAGAGGCGGAATGGCGGAAGGATCAGCCTGCGAAGGCGCGGCGGTTTGCGCCGCGGCGGCGCCGGCGCCCGCCGCCAAAACCGCAGCGAGGGCCAAAAGGCGCGCGCGGCCCAGGCGCCTCGCCTCATTTAAGCGGCGGACCTTGCGCGCCAGCGCGTCGAACGTCATCCGGTCCAAGCTCGCGCCGCCCCTCACTCATCGCCCCGGCGCAACACGCCGATCGCCGCAGCCGACAGATTTTCAAGCGATAAAGGATGAAAGGAGAATTCGATTCTGTGATGGCCGGCCGGAGTTTCGACCCCGCGAAACAGGATGTTGGCCTTCAGCATCGGCTGGCGCTTGCCGTCGACCCGCGCCTCCCAGCCAGGGTAGAAGAGATCGTGCAGCACGACGACGCCCGGCTTGTCGGCGTCGACCTCGAGCGTCACCGAATTATCGGAATAGCGCGTGATCTCGACGCGGGAAAGGTCTTGCGGAAAGTCCTGCGCCGTGTCTGCCGCCAAAAGTTGATCGCGCATATTGTGCAGATCGGCGAGGCTCGTCTCGTCGATCAAGGCTTCACGCGTGCGGTCGAAGTCGGGAATGACATGCTGGTCGAGGGCCTGCTCGCTGTCGACGGCCTTGACCCTGTCGGCGAAATAGGCGCGCGGCGCGGCCTTTCCCAGCCTGTAGACATACATCTCGCCGCCCGAATAGATCAGCGTCGCCGTGGGGCGCGGCACATGGCGCGGCAGATGTGCGAGCGGGCGGTCGAGGACGAGATATTCGAGACCGAGCAGAGAGGCGAGACGGCTTTTGTAGCCGCGGAACGTATCGGGGAAATGGCGCAGATTGGGATCGCCCGCATTGTCGCCCGGGCCGACGGCGCGCTCATAGCCATCGATCCGCAGCGGGTTATAGCCGACGGTGTCCTCGAATTTCAGCATCATCGAGGCGTTCTGCCAGGGGCCCGGAAGACCGAGAATTTCAAGCCTCGGATGGTCGCCGTCGCGCCTCTTGGCGGCGATCTCGCGCCTGATGAGCTCGACGCCAGCCGCCTGTTCGGGCTTCATCCTGGCGTCGACGCTATAGCGGTCGATCGGCTCCGCATTGAGCGGGGAGGCGGCATTGCGCCATAAGATTTCGGCGCCGCTCGCGAGGACGAAGAGGCTCGCCGCCAGCGCGCGGCGGCGGCGGTCCCTGAGCGCATAAAGGAGCGCCGCGCCGAGAAGAGCGATCGCGGCGGAAAGGCCAAGCTGTCCGATCGAGGTTGCATGGCGGGCTTCCCGCAGCGAAAAGGCAAGGCCCTCGCCAATCAGAAAGGCCACTGCAAGCGCAGTCGCCGCGGCGAGGGCAAAGCCGAGCGCTCGCGGCGCGTCCGGCAGGAGACCGGGTAGACCTTCGGCGACATAGCGGTTCAAGAGATAGCCGGCGCTGAACGCGAGCGCGATATTCAGGATGAAGGTGGCGTCCGCCGGCCGCCGGTACAGCGAAACGCCAGGAAGCCAGTCGAAGGCCAAAGAGAAGAAAGGCGTGTAGCGGCCGAGGGAATAAAGCAGCGCCGCGCAGAAGATGGTCAAGAAGAAGCGGATGCCGCGTGCAAAGATCCGACCTCCGCCGAGACCATGCCAGACGAGAAGCAGAGCCGGCAAGGTGCCGACGAAGAGATAGTCCACCGCGCGATCGGTCCAGTCGGCGCGGGTCATGGTGTCGTAATCGGGCCCCCAATAATCATAAAGGTGGTCGAGCGAGCCGAAAAAATTCGGCGCGAAGAGCGTGATCAGATTGACCGGCGCGAGCGAACCCGCCGCCGCCACGCCGAAGGCGATTCCCGGCCGGTTCGAATCGCCGAGAAATTGCATGGTGAGCAGCGCCGGGACGACGAGGATCGCCGCCATGGTCAGGAGTCCAAGGGCCAGGACGCCGACCCTCGCGACGAGAAAAGCGCGCGGAGCGCCCGACTGGACGATGGCGAAGACGGCGCGTGCGGCGAGGACCATGCACAGAAGGTAAGCCACCTGGTCGCGTCCGAGCGCCATCAGCGCGGCGAAGAGGCCGAAAAGAAACGCCAAACCGTAAGAGCGCCGCTCGAGCGCGGTTTCGAGCGTCCAAAGCGCCGCCGGAAAGAAGGAATAAGAAATGATCATGCCGGTGTGCTGCAGCCGCGAGGAGGCCGCGCCGCCGAGCATGAAGATCAGCGCAGCTAGAACAGCGCCGGCGGGTTGCCAGCGCCATCGCCGGGCGAGGCCGAGCGCGCAAAACCCGCCGAAGGCGAGATGAGCGAGAATCACCGCGTCGAAGGCCTGCATCGAGGCCGTCGGCGCGATGAGCGCGAAAGCGAACATGGTCGGCGTGAAGAGCAGGGATTGCGGGTCCGCGGCCGAAGGATGTCCGGCGAAATGATAAGGGTTCCAGAGCGGGATCTCGCCGTGGCTCAGAGCGTCGCCGAGGAAGCGGAACATCGGATAAAAGTGGTTTTTCGAGTCCCATGGAACGACTGTCCCGCTCATCAGCCAACAGAGCAGAGCGAGCGCCGAGAATACGAGGAGGGCGAGGCCGGAAAACGCGCTCGCGCGGCGGCTCCACTCCGGCGCCCTCAACCGTTCTGCCGCTTCAAAAGAGCGCCGGCGCGCCTCGCGCCCGGCAAGCGCGCGCGAAGGGAAGGTGGCCGTATCAAAAAGCGACATGCTGACAGGGGTCCGTTATGGCGGCCTCAGCAGCGAAGGATCGCGCCGGGCATGGAGTTTGATTTGGTCGAAGAGCGTTCCGGAGGCTGAGTTCGGTCGCCCCAACATTGAATTTGCCGTCAGTTCGGCGAATTATGCGGCCTTTTCAAGGAGCGGCGTAGCGGCCGCCAACATAGGGGTTACGCATCATTTTGCAGAAAAAAGACCTTATCGCTGCGCTTTCGCACATCGGTTGCAGCTAAATTGCGCCGGAGAGCATCCGCAAAGCTGGATTTCCCACTGGCTTCCGCACTATCGAATTATTGCTTCACTATCGAATTATTGCTTCGATGCGGTATGTCGTTGACGCTGCTATCTATGCCGGAATCCATGAACCTCACATGAATAAGATGATCGAAATGCTGAAAACGCGGCGCTCGGCTCCCCCGGCGGCGCTGTCGCCGCCCGGGCCCACCGCCGGCGAGGTCGAAACCCTGCTCGAAATCGCCGCGCGGGTTCCAGATCATGGCAAGCTCACACCCTGGCGTTTCATCGTTTTCGAAGGGGAGGGCCGCCGGCGGGCGGGCGAGGTGATCGCGGCGGTGTACGCCCGCCAAAATACCGGAGCGGAGGCGACGCGCATCGAGCTTGAAAAATCCCGCCTCTCGCTCGCTCCCTTGGTCGTCGGGGTCGTTTCGCGCGCCGCGCCCCATCCGAAGATCCCGGAGTGGGAGCAGGAGCTCTCCGCCGGCGCCGTCTGCATGAATCTCGTCGTCGCCGCCAACGCCCTCGGCTTCGCCGCCAGTTGGCTCACCGGATGGTATGCCTATGATCGCGAGGTGCTGGCTGGGCTCGGCCTCGGTCCTGGTGAAAAAATGGCGGGATTCGTTCATATCGGCCGCAACGACTCGCCGCGTGAGGATCGCGTGCGGCCGTCGCTCGCCGACATCGTCACGCGGTTCTGACCTGACCGGCGCTTCTCTCTTCCGCGCCGCGGCAGCCCCTCGCTCATCTTTCGGAAAGACGCCTCATGAAAATCAACGCCGACTTTTCGCAACGCGTCGTAGTCCGCCCGGGCGGCGAAGCCTGGACGCCATCGCCGCACGAGGGGGTCGAGCGGCTCATGCTCGACCGGATCGGCGGCGAGGTCGCGCGGGCGACGAGTTTCGTGCGATTTGCGCCGGGCGCCTCCTTTCCCAGCCATGTCCATGGCGCCGGCGAGGAGATTTATGTCATGGACGGCGCCTTCGAGGATGAAAACGGAATCCACCGGGCAGGCGTCTATCTGCGCGACCCCGCCGGGTCCTCGCATGCGCCGACGAGCCAGTCCGGCTGCACCTTGTTCGTCAAGCTGCGGCAGTTCGATCCGGAAGACCAGGAGCGCGTCGAGATCGACGCGGCGTCGGGCGAGTGGCGGAAAGCGCCGGAAGGTTTCGCGATCCAGCCGCTGCATTATTTTTGCGGGATAGCGACGTTTCTTGTGCGCTTCGATGCCGGGGCGGCCTTGACCCGCTTGATCCACCCCGACGGGGAAGAGATCGTCGTGCTGTCCGGCGCCTTCGCCGACCGCGACGGCGAATATCAGGCGGGGACCTGGATCAGGGATCCGGGCGGCCATCAGCAGGAGCTTCATTCGGCAGGCGGTTGCACGCTCTTCGTCAAGACCGGGCATCTTGCGGCGGCGGCCGCGGCGGCGCCGCGGCTCGAGCCTGCCGCCGACGCCGGCGGCTGAGCAAGGACCTGAAGGCGAGGCGCCTGCGCTAGCCCGCCTTGATAGTGATCCCGGGCGCGTCGGACGGAGCGCCGGCGGGCGCGACGCCAAACCGCGTCGCCGCACCGATGATCTCGATCTGTTGCGGCCCGGCCGCCGGGCCTTCGAAGAACCCATGTTCCTTGAACCGCTTGAAGATCTCGAAATGGAGATCGCTGCGGATGCGGGCCATGGTCTCGACGTCGCCGACGAAGGCGGCGAGCTCAAAGGTCAGCGCCGAGCCCGACATGCCGGTGAAGAAGATTTGCGGGGCCGGGATTTTCAGGACGCGATCATTGTCTTTCGCGGCGGCGAACAGAACTTCGCGCACTTTCTGCGGGTCGGCCGCGCCGGCGACGGTGACGGGGATCAAGATGCGGCCGCTGCGGTCGTTGCGGACGAGATTCTTGACGACGCCGGTGATGAGGCTCGAATTCGGAATGATGACTTGGGAGCGGTCGATCGTCTCGATCTCGGTCGAGCGCACGTTGATGCGGCGCACGAATCCCTGGTCGCCGCCGACGACGATCCAATCGCCGACGCGCACGGCCCGTTCCCATAGCAGGATGAGCCCCGAGACAAAATTATTGACGATCGACTGCAGGCCGAAGCCGATGCCGACCGACAGCGCTCCGGCGACGATCGCGAGCTTCTCGAAACTGAGGCCCAGATAGCCGGCGGCAAGACCGGTGGCGACAATGAATCCGACATAGCCGAGGCTCGTCGTGATCGAATTGCGCAGGCCGGAATCGAGCGCGGTATGCGGCAGCACGCTCGACTCGAGCCAGCGCTGCAAGGCGTGGACTGCGGCCAGGGCGAGACCGAAGATGGCTGCCGCGGCGACGATCGCGATCGGCGAGATGAAGACGTCGCCGATGTTGAAGCCGAAAAATGCGGCGCGCAGGTCGAAGCTGACGTCCGCCGATTGCAGACCCCAGGGGGCGAGGATTGCGACGATCGCGACGATGAACAGCGTGAGCCGAACCACGCCCGCCAAAAGGATCCCGATGAGGTCCAGTGAATTGCGCTGCAGTCCGACACGGCTGATCACCCAGGCGCCCGATCGCGCCGCCGGCCTGAAGGCGTTCGCGATCGCTTCATCGGCGAGGATTCCCGCCAGGAAAAATAGCGTGACGACGCCGCTCGTCCAGATGACCTGGTCGAGGAAAAAGCTGGCGAAGGTCGGATAGCCGGCGAGAACCGAGACTACGACGATGATCGCGGCGACGAGGGCTACCCCGCGCAAGAGTCCGAACCAGTTCAATCGCCCTGTGACGGGGGGGCCGAAACAATCGGCGTCGCGAGCGTCGGCGCCAAGGCGCCAGAGCCCGACGGCAAGCGTGGTCGCGGCCAGGATCGCGCCCAAGCCGCGCGTCGCCACGGAAAAGGAGAGCGAGGCGTCGACGGCGTCGTTCAAAGCCTCGCAGATGCGCATCGCCGAAACGATGCAGGCGACGCTGACGGCGACGCCGACGAGGCGCGCGGCGGCGCGGTCGCTGATGGCGGGCAGGCGCCAGTTCGGCCGGGTCGGCGCAAAGAGCCCGCGGGCGAGGCCACTCGCCACCGCGGTGCGGACAACGCCTGCCCCCATCGCCTCGAAGACGGTCTGCAAGCGCAAGGTCGTGAGACCCGCCGCATCGAGGCCGAGAATGACGAGAAAGGCGATGGCGATCGGCGGAACGGCGATGACGAGGGCGATCCACCAGGCGCCGAGAATCTTCAAGAAGCGGCTCGGCTTCTCGACTTCCTTGCGGCGCGCCAAAATGCGGGTCGCGAGTTTGGCGAGGGGAATCGACGCGAGCAGGAGCGCCGGGAGACCAAGCCAGAAAGCGATGCGGCGCCAGCCTTCGAAGCGCGCGTTGATGCGTCCCGCCCAGTCGCCGAACAGCGAACCGACGTCCTCGACATTACCCGGCGTCTCGCGCAGGACGTCGCTCCAGAGCGAGACGGAGGCGATGCTGGCGGAGCGCTGGAATAGGGATCGCGCGAACAGCGCGCGCCGCTTCGCGGCGATATTGGTCTTCAGCTGATCGGCCCGCACGCTCAAGAGCTTTGCCCGCTTCAAAAGCTCATCGGCGTTGCTGAAGCTTTGTTGCTGCGCCGCCCGCTCATCCGTGATGGTCGGATTTTCGGGCGGAGACTTATCGTCGGGCGGCGCTCCCAGCTGATCGAGCCGCGCCTTGATTTCGTCGAGCTTCGGCTGGACGCGATCGGTCGCGCCGTTGACCGACTCGACGACTGGCGCGATCCGCTGTCGCGCCGCCGCCAGGTCGGCGTCGAGGAGACTGTGCCGTTCAAAGCTCGTTTCGATGTCGTTCAAGGCGGAATTCGCCTTGTCGAGATCTTCGGCCGCGCGGGCGAGTTCGGGCGAGGGCGCGGCGGCGGCCGGAGCCGCGGCTGGAGCGGAGGGAGCCCGAGCGGCTTGGGGCGGAGCGGCTTGGGCCGGCGCGGCGCCCGGAGGCGCAACGGCCTTCGCCTTTGGCGCTGGCGCGGCGGGAGCTTGCCCTGCAGGGGCTGGCGCGGCCTGATTTTGGGCGCGCGCAGGCGCGCCCGGCAGGAGCGCAAGAGAAGCGAGCAGGCACGCGAATGTCGTCGCCCGGGCCTTTTCACGAAGCCATTTTCTGTCAGCGCATCGCGTCATTCGACCAGATCTGCGTTTCCCCGGCACGTCTGCGTCTCGCCGTAAGCAAGCCCATCCTTATCCTCCGCGGGCGGATAAGGATGCTGCCTGCCTTTGTAGTCCGTGACCATATAGGCGCCTTCGCCGCACGCATCGACATAGTTTGGGCCGATCGGCGATTTACCGTAACCGCCCGGCAGGTCCAGCATATAGGCTGGCTGGCAAAGTCCCGACACGCGCCCGCGCAAGAGCCGCATCAGCTCGCGGCCTTTTTCGATGCCGACGCGGAAATGCGCCGTGCCCGGGGCGCGATCAAGCTCATGTAGATAATAGGGTTTGATCCGGGCCTCGACGAATGCGCGCATCAGCTGGGTCAAGGTGTCGATGTCGTCATTGACGCCGGCGAGCAGAACGCTCTGGCTCAGCATTGGGATCCCTGCGTCGATGATCCGGGCGCAGGCCGCTCGGGCGGCGGGCGAGAGCTCGCGCGGATGGTTGGCGTGGAGCGCGATATAAATCGTTTTGTCCGATCGTTTAAGCGCCTCGATTAAGGCGATGTCGATCGCATCCGGATCGACACAGGGCACGCGCGTGTGCAGCCGCACGATCTTGACGTGGCCGATCGCGTTGAGGCGAGTCATCACGTCGCCGAGGCGGCGAGGCGACAAAGTCAGCGGATCACCGCCTGTCAGAATGACCTCCCAGATGCGCGGCTGAGCGGCGATATAGCCGATCGCCGCGTCGAGCGCCGCCGGCGCGAGATGTGTAGGGCTTGCCGGTCCGACGACGGCGCGGCGGAAGCAGAAGCGGCAATAGACCGGGCAGACATGCAGAAGCTTGAGCAACGCGCGGTCGGGATACCGATGAACCACGCCTTCGACGGGGCTGAAGGCGTGGTCGCCGATCGGATCATTCATTTCGCCCGGGCGGGGAAAAAGTTCGGCGACGTCCGGAACGAACTGGCGAGCGATCGGATCGCGCGGATTCTCGTGCTCGATCAGCGCTGCGACGGCGGGGCTGACGGCGATCGCGTATGCTTTGGCGACGGCGTCGATCTCGGCGCGGCGAGCCTCGGGCGCAAGGCCCGCCTCGATCAGCTCGGCGGCGCTGCGTAGGGTGGTTCGGCGAATCATCTGGCGAAGACGCTTCTTGCGACCGGGGTCCAGAGCACCTGCTCGATATGAGAGGCGCCGGTAGCGAGCATCACCAGCCGGTCGAATCCGAGGGCGACGCCGCTTGCCGGAGGCATGAGCGCGAGCGCTGAAAGAAAATCCTCGTCGATCGGATAGGCTTCGCCGTAAATCCTTCGGCGCTCGGCCATTTCTTCCTCGAAGCGGCGGCGTTGCTCGTCGGCGTCGGTCAGTTCCCCGAAGCCGTTCGCCAGCTCCACGCCGCAAGCGTAAAGTTCAAAACGCTCTGCAAGCCTCTGATCAGGCTGCAATTTCGCTAAAGCCGCCTCGCTCGCCGGATAATCCATGAGAATGGTCGCCCGGCCATGGCCAAGATGCGGCTCGATCTTCGCCGACAGCAATTTGCTGAAAAGGTCCGACCAGCTGTCGTCCGGGACGACGCGAACACCGCATGTCCGCGCTTTGGCGGCGAGCGCGTCGCGATTCGGCTTCAAACCATCTATCGTCGCCAGAAGATCGATCCCCGCATAGCGGTCGAAGGCCTCGGCGACACTCAAGAGCTCGAACTCCTCGAAAGGGTCGGCGATCGCGCCCGCGTGCGAGAGGAGGTCGGCGCCAGCCGCCTTCGCCGTCGCCGCCAAAAGCCCGGCGCAATCCTCGATCAGCCGTTGATACAGCGCGCCGGCCCTGTACCATTCGAGGAGAGTGAATTCCGGATGGTGCAGCCTGCCTCTTTCGCGATTTCGAAAGACATGCGCGAGGGAGAAAATCTTCTCCTCCCCTGCGGCCAGCAACTTTTTCGACGCGAATTCGGGGGAGGAATGCAGATAGAGCGGCGCGCTGACGCCCGCCTCATTCTGGATCTGTGTCGCAAACGCGCTGATATGGGCCTCATTGCCGGGCGACGTCTGCAGGATCGCCGTATCGACCTCGGTAAAGGACTTCGAGGCGAAAAAGCCGCGGGCCGCGGCTGCCATGCGCGTGCGCGCCTTGAGATAGGGGCGGCGGTCGGCGTGAACATCCGGGCGCCACCAGGGCGAAGCAGCATCGATCACGCTATTTCTCTTGAAATGCTCAGCGGAACATGGCTAGCGATAGGCCGCGCGCGAGCGCGTCCTCGCTCGGTCTTCCCGGCGCAGCTTTTCTTCAGTCCGTCCACTCGATTTCCGCGCGCGGCCGCACTGAAGCAAATCTGCAAGCTTGGCCCGAGATCCCGCCTCCGCAAGCCGGTCGGCTGGCGCCGAGCCGGTTCGAGTATCTGTTTGTATAAAGGAAAGCCAGTGAAAGTCATCGCCAGTTCGATTCGCAAAGGCAACATTATCGAGAGAGAGGACGGCCAGCTTTACGTTGTTCTGACGGCCGAAAGCTTCCATCCGGGCAAGGGCACGCCGACGACGCAAATCGACATGCGCCGGCTCTCGGACGGCGTCAAGACGACCGACCGCTACAAGACGACGGAGCAGGTCGAGCGCGCCTACGTCGAGGATTCGAACTTCAGCTATCTCTATCAGGACGCCGACGGCTACACCTTCATGAACGCCGACACCTATGATCAGGTCATCGTTCCGCCGGACATTGTCGGCGATCAGGCGATCTATCTGCAGGAAGGCATGACCTGCGTCCTGTCGATGTTCAATGGCGTCGCGGTTGCGATCCAGTTGCCCGCGCGCGTGACGCTCGAAGTCGTCGAGACCGAGCCCGCGATGAAGGGCCAGACCGCCTCGTCTTCCTATAAGCCGGCAAAGCTCTCGAATGGCGCGCGCGCCATGGTGCCGCCGCATATTTCGGCGGGCACGCGCATCGTCGTCCAGACGGTAGACGGCTCCTATGTCGAGCGCGCCAAGGACTGACCCTGCGCAAGGACGCGGCAGGGCTCGTCTTTATTTGCTGGCCCTCGAGCCGAAAAACGGTGTAAGAACGCCGCGCCCCGGACATGCGGACGAAGACTGTGCGTTGATGGGTTCACGGCGGCGTAGGCGAGCGAACGGCTCAGCCAGGGCGATGCCGTAATCGAGGCGGCCACAAGATCGCCGCAAGAAGGCCGCAAGAAGAGAGCGTAAATGCAGTCGGTTTTGATCGTCATTCACCTCATGATTGTCGTCGCCCTTGTCGTGACCGTGCTTTTGCAGCGGTCGGAAGGCGGCGCGCTCGGCGTCGGCGGCGGCGGCGGGTTCATGACGGGGCGGGGACAGGCAAACGTCCTGACCCGCACGACGGCGATCCTCGCGGCGCTGTTTTTCGCGACGAGCCTCGGCCTCACCATTCTCGCCCGCGTCAACCAGCCGCCGTCGTCCATCCTGCCGCATGCGGCGCCTGCGACCAAGCCGGCGGGCGGCGCGCCTGCGGCCCCGGCTCCCGGCGGCACTTTGCTCGATCAGTTGAAGCAGATCGAGGATCAGCGTCAGTCCGCGCCTGCCAATCCGCTCGCGCCGCTGCCGAAGTGACGCCGCGCCGGGTCTCGGCGTCTCTAATTCCGAAGGATCGACGCTCGTGGGGGCGGGCCCGCTCATTGCGTTATGACGGCAAAAGGCGCGCCTGTGGATGAGGCGGAGCGCCGGGCGATTGCGCTTTTCCTCACCGCCAAACTCGGATAAGGCTCAAAGCCCATGGCGCGGTACATCTTCATCACCGGCGGCGTGGTGTCATCGCTTGGCAAAGGGCTTGCCTCGGCGGCTCTGGGCGCTCTGCTTCAGGCTCGCGGCTATACCGTAAGGCTGCGCAAGCTCGATCCCTATCTCAACATCGACCCCGGGACGATGAGCCCCTACCAGCACGGCGAGGTGTTCGTCACCGACGACGGAGCGGAGACCGACCTCGACCTCGGCCATTACGAGCGCTTCACCGGACGCCCGGCGATTCGCGACGACAACATCACCACGGGGCGCATCTACCAGGACATCATCGCGAAGGAGCGACGCGGCGACTATCTCGGCGCGACGGTCCAGGTCGTTCCCCATGTGACCAACGCGATCAAGGATTTCATCCTCGACGGCAACGACGGCTTCGATTTCGTCCTCGTCGAGATCGGCGGCACGGTCGGCGATATCGAGGGCCTGCCTTTCTTCGAGGCGATCCGCCAACTCGGCAATGAGCTGCCGCGCTCCCATGCGCTCTATATTCATCTGACTTTGCTGCCATTTATTCCCAGCTCCGGCGAGCTCAAGACGAAGCCGACGCAGCATTCCGTGAAGGAGCTGCGCTCGATCGGCATTCAGCCGCACATCCTCCTCTGCCGCACCGACCGCGAAATCCCACGCGAGGAGCGCCGCAAGCTCGGCCTCTTCTGCAACGTGCGCGAAAGCGCCGTCATCGAAGCGCGGGACGTCGACTCAATCTACGATGTTCCACGCGCCTATCATGCGGCTGGCCTCGACCAGGAGGTTCTCGCCGCTTTCGGGATCGAACCCGCGCCGAGGCCGGACATGAGCCGCTGGAACGCGGTGATGGATCGCATTCACAATCCCGAAGGCGAAGTCACAATCGCGATCGTCGGCAAATATACCGGCCTTAAGGACGCCTATAAGTCGCTGACCGAAGCGCTCGCCCACGGCGGGATCGCCAATCGCGTCGCTGTCAACATCGACTGGATCGAATCGGAGATTTTCGAAAGCGACGACCCCGCCTTCTATCTCGATCATGTGCACGGCATTCTCGTGCCCGGCGGCTTCGGCCAGCGGGGCGCGGAAGGAAAGATGCTCGCCGCCCGCTTCGCCCGCGAGCGCAGGGTCCCCTATTTCGGCATCTGTTTCGGGATGCAAATGGCGGTCATTGAGGCCGCGCGCGCGCTGGCAGGCGTCGAGAAAGCGAATTCGACCGAGTTCGGGCCGACAAGCGAGCCGGTCGTCGGCCTGATGACCGAATGGATGCGCGGCAATGAATTGCAGATCCGCGCCGCCGAAGGCGACCTCGGCGGCACCATGCGGCTTGGCGCCTATCGCGCCGACCTCGCCCCCCAATCGAAAATCGCGGCGATCTATGGGACCACCGAGATCTCTGAGCGGCACCGGCACCGCTACGAGGTCAACACCGCCTATCGCGAAAGACTCAAGGAAAAGGGCCTGATCTTCGCCGGATTGTCGCCGGACGGATTGCTGCCGGAGACGATCGAGCTCGTCGACCATCCTTGGTTCATCGGCGTGCAGTTCCACCCCGAATTGAGATCGCGCCCGTTCAAACCACATCCTCTCTTTGCGAGCTTCATCGCGGCGGCTCTCGAACAATCGCGCCTCGTCTGATACGCTTGGAACGGCAACGAAGCGACGGATTCCCACGGGGTCTGGCGCCCTGAAACGGAGTCCGCCATGGAGCTGCGCCAACTCGGCCGCACCAATCTGCCTGTCTCGGCGATCTGCCTCGGCAGCATGACATGGGGCCAGCAGAACACGGAAGCCGACGGCCATGCCCAGATGGATTATGCGCTGGAGCAGGGGGGCAATTTCATCGACGCCGCCGAGATGTATCCGATCCCGCCCAATCCCGAGACCCAGGGCGCGACAGAGAAGATCATCGGCAGCTGGTTCAAGGCCAAAAAGAACCGGGACAAGGTCATTCTCGCGACTAAGGTCTCGGGCCGCGGCCAGATGAACTGGCTGCGCGGCGGCGCCAAGCCTTACAGGCTGTTCGGCAAGTCGACGGAGCTCAACCGCAAGAACATCTTCTACGCCGTCGAGCACTCGCTGCGGCGGCTGCAGACCGATTACATCGACCTTTACCAGCTGCATTGGCCCGATCGGCCGGTTCAGATGTTTGCCGAGCGGTCGACGACATTCCGCCAATTTCCCAAGGCGCCCGAAAACCCCATCGAGGAGACGGTTGAAATCCTTGGCGATCTCGTCAAGGCCGGCAAGATTCGCCATTTCGGCCTGTCCAACGAAACGGCATGGGGAACAATGCGCTTCGTCGCCGCGGCGGAGGCGGGGAAGGGCCCAAGACCCGCGTCAATCCAGAACGCCTTTAATCTTGTCAACCGGACATTCGAGATCGATCTTGCCGAAATCTCCATGCGCGAGCAGGTCGGGCTGCTCGCCTATTCACCGCTCGCTCAAGGCTTTCTGACTGGCAAATACCAGCGTGGCGCTCGCCCCGCCGGCGCACGAGTCACCTTGTTTGGGCGCGCGGAGCGCTGCGAGAAGCCAGGCGTCGAGGAGGCGATCGACAAATATCTCGCTCTCGCCGCGGAGTTCGGGCTCGATCCGGCGCAAATGGCGTTGGCCTTCGTGACCTCGCGGCCCTTCGTGACGTCAGCTATTATAGGCGCGACGACGATGGAGCAGCTGAAGACCGACATCGGCTCGACCGGCGTCAAGATTTCGGCCGAGCTCGAGCAGCGGATCAACGCCATTCACCAGCTCAGCGGCAACCTCGCGCCCTGATTCCGCGGCTTCACCCCCGCCCGCGGTAAGGCGGCACGCCCGGATCCGGCAGCCACAATCCGGCTGGCGGCTCGCCGGTCTGCCAGAACACGTCGATAGGCATGCCGCCGCGCGGATACCAATAGCCGCCGATCCGGAACCAGCGCGGCTCGAGAAGGGCGACCAGATCCTTGCCGATGCGCAGGGTGCAATCCTCGTGAAAGGCGCCGTGGTTGCGAAACGAGCCGAGGTAGAGCTTCAGCGATTTCGATTCCAGCAGCCATTTGCCGGGCACGTAATCGATGACGAGCAGAGCGAAATCGGGCTGTCCCGTGACCGGGCAGAGCGAGGTGAATTCGGGCGCGGTAAAGCGCGCGACGTAGGTTTCGCCGGGGTGCGGATTTTCGACCCGCTCGAGCGTCGCTTCCTCGGGCGATGCGGGCAAAGGCGCATGCGTCCCGAGAAGGCTCACGCCCGTATGTGATTTCACCATCAGACAAGCCCTGGCGTCAGCCTCGACGCGAGTTTCCGCGGAGGTCGACCGCGCGTTCAGCTACCCGGTAGGGCAGGCGCAGCGAAACATCAATCGCCTTTGCGCGTGGACCTCAGCGGGAGGCCATCCTGCGCCATTTGGCTTCGATGCGCCGGTTGATCGCGGCGATCCGCGCCTCATGCGCGGCCCAGAATGCCCGCCTCGTCGCCGCCGTGCGGAGCGGCGGCAAGCCTCGCCGCGAGGTCCGCAGGGCGCGTCGCGCCGGCAGGGCCATGGCGTCGAAGACCATCGGGACCGAGGCCGCGGCGGCATAGGGCGAGCCCATGGCTGCAAGATGCGCCCGCGCGCGCCCGCAATAGGAAACAGAAAGCGCCGACATCTCCTCTTCGCCATGGCCCGCGCGATATTTCATCAGCGCGCGGCAAAGGTCGCCATTGGCGCGCCGCCAGGCCTCGGTGAGATAGGCGACGCCATAATGGATGTTGACCTCGGGCCGCGCCAGCTCGGCCGTGTCGCCGCGAAATCCGAGCATGGCGGCCGTTTCGGGCCGCACCTGCATCAGGCCGATCTCGCCGACTCCGCCGATCACGGTCGGATCATAGCCGCTTTCAACCGCGACGACCGCGTCGGCGACGTCGAGGGGCAATCCGGTCTTGCCGGTCTCGCGCTTCAACAAGGCGAGGAATTTCCGCCGCCCATCCGGCGCCTCGGCGTCCGAGTCGCCGGGTTTGCCCTGGATTGACGCACCTACCGCCTGCTCGGGGGCCCCGCCGCTGAGGCTAGGCGGCCGCGCCGGCGGCAACGGCGCGCCATCCTCGCCATGGGCCGGGGCGGCGAATCCCGCCAATAGGGCGCCGAGCGCCGCGCATGCGACTGTGCCTCGCCTCACCTGAAGCTCATTTCATTCAGACAGCGCCAATCGAGAGCGCAGGCTAGCGCCAAATGTTTAAAGGAAATCCCGTATCTCGACCTTAGCCGAATTCCGGCGCATGAAAAATTGGAGCGGCCCAAAAAATTCCGTGGGGCCATGGAGCGCAAGCCCCTTTTGCCACGCCAAGCTTCGGCGTAAAAGTCTTGAAGCATGCCCCCATCGAAGAGGAGCCTTCATGACTGCGATCATCGACATTGCCGCCCGTGAAATTCTGGACAGTCGCGGCAATCCGACCGTCGAGGTCGACGTCACCTTGGAGGACGGCTCGCACGGGCGCGCCGCCGTGCCGTCCGGCGCTTCGACTGGGGCGCATGAGGCGGTCGAGCTGCGCGACGGCGACAAGGCGCGCTTTGGCGGCAAGGGCGTCCTGAAGGCCGTCGAAAGCGTCAACCGCGACATTTTCGAGGCCTTGAGCGGCCTCGATGCGGAGGACCAAGGCAAGATCGACGCCATCATGATCGACCTCGACGGCACGCCGAACAAGGCGAAGCTCGGCGCCAACGCCATTCTCGGCGTTTCGCTGGCGGTCGCCAAGGCCGCGGCGGACGCGGCGGCGCTACCGCTCTACCGCTATGTCGGCGGCGTGCAGGCGCATGTGCTGCCGGTCCCGATGATGAACATCATCAATGGCGGCGTCCACGCCGACAATCCGATCGACTTCCAGGAGTTCATGATCCTGCCGGTCGGCGCGCCGACCGTTAAGGAGGCGGTGCGCTGGGGTTCCGAAGTGTTTCAGGTGCTGAAAAGCGCCTTGAAGAAGGCCGGCCACAACACCAATGTCGGCGACGAGGGCGGCTTTGCGCCCAATCTGCCGTCGGCCGAGGCCGCCCTCGACTTCTGCCTGCAGGCGATCGAGGCGGCCGGCTTCAAGCCGGGCTCCGACGTCTTCCTTGGCCTCGACTGCGCCGCGACGGAATTTTTCAAGGACGGGTCTTATGTCTATTCCGGCGAAGGCGTGACGCGCTCGCCGGACGAGCAGGCGCATTATCTCGCCAAGCTCGCCGCGAACTATCCGATCGCCACGATCGAGGACGGCATGTCGGAGGACGACTGGGCGGGCTGGAAGGCGGTGACCGATCTGATCGGCGGCAAAATCCAACTCGTCGGCGACGATCTTTTCGTGACCAATGTGACGCGCCTCGAGGAAGGCATAAAGATGGGCGTCGCCAATTCGATCCTCGTCAAGGTGAACCAGATCGGCTCGCTCAGCGAGACGCTCGCCGCCGTCGATATGGCGCATCGCGCCGGCTATACGGCGGTGATGTCGCATCGCTCCGGCGAGACCGAGGATTCGACCATCGCCGATCTCGCTGTGGCGACGAACTGCGGCCAGATCAAGACGGGCTCGCTCGCCCGCTCCGACCGAACCGCCAAATACAACCAGCTGATCCGCATCGAGGAGGAGCTCGGCTCGCAGGGGGTCTACGCCGGACGCAAGGCGCTGAAGGCCTTGGCCTAAAAGCGCAAGCTGATCCTGCGAGAATTTGCGATCGGCGTCGCCGGAACTTTCCGTTCCCCAGAGACTTGCCTCGACACCCGGAGCCTGACCGTCCAGGCGCCGAGGCGGTCCATGCGCGACGAGATCTCCCTCGACGTTCTGAATCCCATACTTGAGAGGCTGAGCCTGAAGATTGCCGCGGTCGCCGGGGACGCCGCGATGATCGCCGCGCAATGAGCCTTCCGGCCTCGATTGTCGCGTTCGACTGGCGGGCGATCGTCGCCGCCGCGATCTTGCTCGTGACCCTTGCAGGCGTCGCCGCCGGCCGCGCGCCGGGGCTGCGTGTCGACCGGGCCGGGATCGCGCTCGTCGGCGCGAGCCTGATGATCCTCGTCGGTGGCCTCAGTTTCAGGGAAGCGCTGACGGCGGTCGACCTCGACACGATCGCCCTCCTGCTCGGGATGATGATCATTGTCGCGCAATTGCGTCTCTCGGGGTTTTTCGAGGCGGCGGGCGGCTTCGCCTTGAGGCGGGCGCGAGGCCCCTTGACGCTCCTCGCAGCGATCGTGGCAGTGACGGGCGTCCTCTCGGCTTTCCTCGTCAATGACGCAATTTGCCTCGCCTTGACGCCGCTCATTGTCGAGATCACCGGCAAGCTGCGGCGCAATCCCGTTCCTTATCTTCTGGCGGCGGCGATGGCGTCGAACGCGGGGAGCGTTGCGACTTTCACTGGCAATCCGCAGAACATGATCATCGGCGTTGCCTCGCGCATCTCGTATGCGGAGTTCGCCTTGCGGCTCGCGCCTGTCGCCGCCGTCGCGCTTGGCCTGGCGTTCAGCCTTGTCGCGTTGATCTATCGAGCCGAGTTCGCCGAGCCTTTCTCGAACGTGCCCACTCCGAAAGTCCGACGTGTCCACCCGTCCCAGATCGCCAAGGCGGCGCTGGTGACAACCGGAGTCGTCGCCGCTTTTTTCCTCGGCGTTCCCGTCGCCGAGGCCGCCATGATCGGCGGATCGCTTCTCCTCGTCTCCCGGGCAGTCAATCCGATGAAGATATACGTCGGGATCGATGGCCGCCTGTTGTTGATGTTCGCAGGGCTTTTCATCGTCGTCGGGGGCGCGGAAAAGGCGCTGCCCACCGGTGCGCTGCTCGCCGACATGGCGAGGCTTCGCCTCGACAATGCATGGATTCTCTCCGGGGTCACGGCGGCGCTCTCGAACCTTGTCAGCAATGTTCCGGCGGTTCTTGTCCTGAAGCCTTTTGTCGCCGCCCTGCCGGACGCCCATCGCGCGTGGCTCGTCGTCGCCATGAGCTCGACGCTCGCCGGCAATCTCACCCTTGTCGGATCGATCGCCAATCTCATCGTCGTCGAAGGGGCGCGGCGATCCGGCGTCGCGGTCGGCTTTCTCGACCATCTCAAGGTCGGCGTTCCTTTGACGCTTCTGAGCCTTGCCTTTGGCGCGTGGCGGCTCTCGTCGTGAGGCGCCGTTAAGGAATCGCTAACCTCGATGGCGGATGGTGCCAACATGGTCGTTCGCAGGCGCGCTCGCGCCATCCTTCTCCCGCTCTGTCTCTACTGCGTTTCCGGCGCAGCCGGCGGCTATTTCGTCTGGCATGCGGTGAATGGCGAGCGGGGTCTCAAGACCCAGGACGAATACCAACAAAAGATCGCGGGGCTTGAAAAGGAGCTCGCCGGCCTCAAGGCGGATCGCGCTTTGTGGCGACGCCGGATCGAGTTGATCAACGGAGCCGTCATCGATCGCGATCTTCTTGACGAAGAGGCGCGAACGCTGCTCGGGCGCGACGACAAGAACGACCTCGTGATTCTGCTGCCGCGCTCAGGCAAATAGGGGCGGCCCGACCCGCTCGGAGCCGCAATTCCAGTCCCTTGAAGCGCCGCTTGCCGGGCGATCGGACAAGGACTAGCCTTAGGAAGTAATCATCGCCGCACCAGCTGCCGCACCCCAAAAAGGGGACGCGGCGGTCGCAGACGGCGAGGCGCTCCGCTGGTTTTCCGAGCCCAATACTCCGCTCAAGTCTCTCCGCGTTGCAAGTTGAAGGGTCGTTTCATGGCCGATGCATCAACATCCGTCCGCGCCGAATCGAGGTCGCGGAAGACGTCCGACGCGCCGCCCACTCCGGCGCCTTTCTCCAAGGAAGAAGACCTCAAGGCCTATCGCGGGATGCTGCTGATCCGCCGTTTCGAGGAGAAAGCCGGCCAGCTCTACGGCATGGGCCTCATCGGCGGCTTCTGCCACCTCTATATCGGCCAGGAAGCCGTCGTGACCGGCGTCATGATGGCGGCAAAACCCGGTGACCAGACCATCACCAGCTATCGCGATCATGGCCATATGATCGCCTGCGGCATGGATCCGAAAGGCGTCATGGCGGAACTCACCGGGCGCAGGGGCGGCCTGTCCAAAGGCAAGGGCGGCTCGATGCACATGTTCTCAAAGGAGAAGCATTTCTACGGCGGCCATGGCATCGTCGGCGCACAGGTTCCGCTCGGCGCGGGGCTCGCTTTCGCCAACCGCTACCGCAATAATGGCAACGTCTCCTACACCTATTTCGGCGATGGCGCGGCCAACCAGGGCCAGGTCTATGAAAGCTTCAACATGGCCGAGCTGTGGAAGCTGCCGGTCATCTTCATTGTCGAGAACAACCGCTATGCGATGGGCACCTCGGTCCAGCGGTCTTCGGCGCTGACGGATTTTTCGAAGCGCGGCCAGAGCTTCAACATTCCCGGCGAGCAGGTCGACGGCATGGACGTGCGCGCCGTCAAAGCCGCCGTCGATCGCGCGCGCGAATGGTGCGTCGGCGGCAACGGCCCGATTATCCTCGAGATGCAGACCTACCGCTATCGCGGCCATTCTATGTCCGATCCGGCCAAATACCGCTCGAAAGAAGAAGTGCAGAAAATGCGCGACGAGCGCGACCCGATTGAGCAGGTTCGCACGCGCCTTCTCGGCGAGCACAAGGTCGGCGAGGACGAGCTCAAGGCGATCGACGGCGAAATCCGCGCGATCGTCGCCGAAGCGGTCGATTTCGCCTCCCAAGACGCCGAGCCCGACGCCTCCGAACTGTGGACCGACGTCCTGAAATAGGCGCTCGTTAGAAGCCCCAACGCGCTCAACGGTTTTGCTCAAGGACCTCCGATGGCAACCAACATTCTGATGCCCGCGCTTTCGCCGACGATGGAGCAGGGCAAGCTCGCGAAGTGGCTCAAGAAAGAAGGCGACTCCGTGCGTTCGGGCGACATTCTCGCCGAGATCGAAACCGACAAGGCGACGATGGAGGTCGAGGCGGTGGACGAAGGAACGCTTGCCAAGATCCTGGTGCCGGACGGAACCGACAATGTCGCGGTGAATACGCCGATCGCCGTTATCGCCGCCGAGGGCGAGGACGCCGCAGCGGCCGCCGCGCCCGCGGGCGTACCCGCCGCCGCCTCGGCCGCCGTGCCGGTCAATGGCGGGACCGGCGCCGCTCCGGCGTCGCCGCCCGCCAAAACGCCAGCCGCTCCAGTTGCAACCCCCATCGCGCGCGCGCCCGAGTTCCCGGCGGATACGCCGATGGTCTCGATGACGGTGCGCGAGGCGCTGCGCGACGCCATGGCGGAGGAGATGCGCCGCGACGACAGCGTCTTCATCATGGGCGAGGAGGTCGCCGAATATCAGGGCGCCTATAAGATCACGCAGGGGCTCTTGCAGGAGTTCGGCGACAAGCGCGTCGTCGACACGCCGATCACCGAGCACGGTTTCGCGGGTCTCGGCGTCGGCGCCGCGATGGCCGGTCTTCGCCCGATCGTCGAATTCATGACCTTCAACTTCGCCATGCAGGCGATGGACCAGATCATCAACTCCGCCGCGAAGACGCTTTATATGTCGGGCGGCCAGATGGGCTGTCCGATTGTCTTCCGCGGTCCGAACGGCGCGGCCGCGCGTGTCGCCGCCCAGCACAGCCAGGACTACGCCGCCTGGTTCTCGAATGTTCCGGGCCTTCTCGTCATCGCGCCCTATACAGCGGCCGACGCCAAGGGCCTCCTCAAGAGCGCAATCCGCGATCCGAACCCCGTCATCTTCCTCGAAAACGAGATCCTTTACGGACAGCACTTCGACGTGCCGAAGATCGACGATTTTCTGGCGCCAATCGGCAAGGGCCGCATCGCGCGGGCGGGCACGCACATCACGCTCGTCTCATTCTCCATCGGCATGACCTACGCCTTGAAGGCCGCTGAAGAGCTCGCCAAGGAAGGGATCGAGGCAGAGGTGATCGATCTGCGCACAATCCGCCCGATGGATACGGAGCTCATCATCGAATCGGTAAAGAAGACCGGGCGCTGCGTCACTATCGAGGAAGGCTGGCCGCAATCGGGCGTCGGCGCCGAGATTGTAGCCGTACTGATGGAGCATGCCTTCGACTATCTCGACGCTCCCGTCGCGCGTGTCGCCGGCAAGAATGTGCCGATGCCCTATGCCGCCAATCTCGAGAAGCTCGCGCTGCCTAGCGCCGCCGAGGTCGTCGCCGCGGCGAAAGCCGCGCTTTACCTGTCCTGACGGACCCCGGCCTTCAGCTCGAAAGCAAGAGCCTCCCATGCCCATCAACATTCTGATGCCCGCGCTTTCGCCGACCATGGAAAAAGGCAATCTCAGCCGCTGGCTGAAGAAGGAAGGCGACAGGATCAAATCCGGCGACATTCTCGCTGAAATCGAAACGGACAAGGCGACCATGGAGGTCGAGGCGGTGGACGAAGGCGTCCTCGCCAGGATCGTCGTCCCCGGCGGCACGGCCGACGTCGCCGTCAACGACGTGATCGGCGTCATCGCGGGGGAGGGCGAGGACGCCTCGGCCGCCGCTCGTCCCGCGCCAGCTCTCCCGCCTGCCGCTTCCGCCGCGCCTCCGGCGCCCGCTCCCGCTCCTGCGGCGTCCGCAGCGGCCAGCGCCGGGGCCGCCAATGGCCATGCCGGACCGCGCATCTTCGCCTCGCCGCTGGCGAAGCGCATCGCCAGGATGGAAGGCCTCGACCTTGCCGGCGTCGCAGGCAGCGGGCCGCGTGGCCGCATCGTCGAGCGCGACGTCAAGGCGGCGCTCGCCGCGCCGCGGCCGCAGATGGCGAAAGCGCCCGAGCCCGCCAAGGCGCCTGCGCCTGCGCCGGTCCCCGCGCCCGCCTCAGACGAGGCGATCAAAAAATTCTTCGAGCCCGGCTCCTACGTCGAGGCGCCGCATGATTCCATGCGCAAGACCATCGCGCGCCGTCTCGTCGAGGCGAGCCAGACGATCCCGCATTTCTATCTTTCGGTCGATTGCAACCTCGACGCGCTTCTAGCGCTCCGCGAAACCGTCAACGCCGGGGCTGCGAAGGACAAGGACGGCAAGCCCGCCTACAAGATTTCGGTCAACGACTTCATCATCAAGGCTTTGGCGTTGGCGCTGATGCGCGTGCCGGAAGCCAATGTGACCTGGACGGAAGGCGCCATGCTGAAGCACAAGCACGCCGACGTCGGGGTCGCGGTCTCGATCCCGGGCGGCCTCATCACGCCGATCGTTCGCTCCGCCGACGCCAAGAGCCTGTCGACGATCTCGAACGAGATGAAGGATTTCGTCGCGCGGGCCAAGGCGCGCAAACTGAAGCCGGAGGAATATCAGGGCGGCTCGTCCTCGGTCTCGAACCTCGGCATGTTCGGGATCAAGAATTTCTCAGCCATCATCAACCCGCCACAGGCCTCGATCCTCGCGGTCGGAGGGGGCGAGAAACGGATCGTCGTCAAGGACGGCGCGCCTGCAGTCGCGACCGTTATGAGCGTGACGCTTTCGACCGACCATCGCGCCATCGACGGCGCGCTCGGCGCCGAGCTCATCGACGCTTTCAAGCAATTGATCGAACGCCCCATGGGGATGCTGGTTTAGCTTTCTTTCAAGCGCGAGGCCGCCATGGCTGACCCTTACGACGTTCTGATTATCGGCGGCGGGCCGGGCGGCTATGTCGCCGCCATCCGCTCCGCCCAGCTTGGCCTGCGCACCGCTGTCGTCGAACGCGAGCACCTCGGCGGGATCTGCCTCAATTGGGGCTGCATTCCGACCAAGGCGCTTCTGCGCACGGCCGAAATCTACCACTACATGCAGCACGCCAAGGATTTTGGCCTGAGCGTCGAAAAGGCCAGTGCGGACCCGGGCGCCGTCGTCAAGCGCTCGCGCGCGATCTCGGCGCAGCTCAGCGCCGGCGTGGGCTTTCTGATGAAAAAGAACAAGATCGACGTGATCTGGGGCGAGGCCACGATCACGAAAGTCGGCGAAGTCTCGGTCGCCGCCACGAAAAAGGCGATTGTCCAGCCGCAGAACGCCATCCCCAAGGGCGTCCTAGGGGAGGGAAGCTACCGGGCGCAGCACATCATCGTCGCGACCGGCGCAAGGCCGCGCGAGCTGCCCGGATTGGAGCCGGACGGCAAGCTGATCTGGACCTATTTCGAGGCGATGAAGCCGGACAAATTCCCGAAGAGCCTGATCGTCATGGGCTCCGGCGCGATCGGCATCGAATTCGCCTCCTTCTTCCGCTCGATGGGGGCGGAGGTGACGGTCGTCGAAGTGCTGCCGCAACTTGTGCCCGTCGAGGACGCGGAGATCGCCGGCCTCGCGCGCAAGCGCTTCGAAAAGCAGGGAATGAAGATTTTCACCGCGACTAAGGTGACGAAGGTCGCAAAATCAGCAGACAGCCTCGTCGCGACGATCGAGGACGCCAAGGGCGCGGCCCAGACGATCGAAGCCGAGCGGATGATCTCGGCGGTGGGCGTCGTCGGCAATGTCGAAAACCTCGGGCTCGAGGGTTTAGGCGTCAAGGTCGACCGTGGCACGATCGTCATCGACGGCTTGGGCCGCACCAATGTTCCTGGCGTCTACGCCATCGGCGACGTCGCCGGGCCGCCAATGCTGGCGCACAAGGCGGAGCATGAGGGCGTCATCTGCGTCGAGGCGATCAAGGGCCTGCATCCGCATCCGATGGATAAATTGATGATCCCGGGCTGCACCTACTGCAATCCCCAGATCGCCTCTGTCGGCCTCACCGAGGCCGCGGCCAAGGAGGCAGGCTTCGAGATCAAGGTCGGCCGCTTTCCTTTCATCGGCAACGGCAAGGCGATTGCGCTCGGCGAGCCGGAAGGCCTCGTCAAGACCATTTTCGACGCGAAAACGGGCAGGCTCCTCGGCGCCCATATGGTCGGGGCGGAGGTGACCGAGCTGATCCAGGGCTTCGTCGTCGCCATGAATTGCGAGACGACCGAGGAAGAGCTGATCAACACGGTCTTCCCGCATCCGACGCTTTCCGAGATGATGCATGAGAGCGTGCTCGACGCCTATGGCCGAGTCATCCATACATGAGCCGAGGCGGGTGGCCCTAATCGAGAGGAACCCAGCTCGATCCCGATTTCTGATAGCGCCGCTTGACCGCCGCCCAGGCGATGCGGAAGGCGGTTTCCTCACAGGCGGGGTCCGAGCTATATTGGGCATAGGCGCTGTTGAACGCCGCTCGGATATATCCTGCGCATGCGGCGGCAGATGATCGCGCACGGATGGCGGCAGCTCTTCATTGCGCGAATAAGGCGTTGCGGATCGCAGACCTTTCTTTAGTGGAACGTTGGGCGCGGTGCGCTTATATCGCCCGTTATCTCAGGCGCGTTGCTGCGAGGATGGAGAAGATAACGCATGGATTCCGATCTCCTTGAGAGCAGATCCGCCCAACCGCGCCACCCGGAAAAGGCGCATCGGCCGGATCAGCCCGTGCTGCGCAAGCCCGACTGGATCAGGGTCCGCGCGCCTGGCTCGCCGGAATGGGCGGCGACGCAGAAGATCGTCAAGGACCACAAGCTCGTCACCGTTTGCGAGGAGGCGGGCTGCCCCAATATCGGCGAGTGCTGGGCGAAAAGGCACGCGACCTTCATGATCATGGGCGACACTTGCACGCGCGCCTGCGCCTTCTGCAACGTCAAGACCGGCCTCCCGCGCGGGCTCGACCCCAATGAGCCCGGGCGCGTCGCCGACGCCGTTGCGAAGCTCGGCCTCTCCCATGTCGTCGTCACTTCCGTGGATCGCGACGATCTCGCCGACGGCGGGGCAAGGCATTTTGCGGCGACGATCGAGGCGATCCGTGCGGTCAGCCCGAAAACCACCATCGAGGTTCTGACGCCCGACTTCTTGCGCAAGCCGGGCGCGCTCGAAATTGTCGTCGCGGCGAAGCCCGACGTGTTCAACCACAATCTCGAGACGGTCGCGTCGAAATATCTGACCGTGCGCCCCGGCGCGCGCTATTTCCACTCGATCCGGCTGCTGCAGCGGGCGAAGGAGCTCGACCCGTCGATCTTCACCAAATCCGGCATCATGGTCGGACTCGGCGAGGAGCGCCACGAGGTGCTTCAGCTCATGGACGATCTGCGTAGCGCCGACGTCGATTTCATGACCATCGGCCAATATCTGCAGCCGAGCAAGAAGCACCACGCCGTCGCGCGCTTCGTGACGCCGGAGGAATTCGTCTCTTACGCAGACATCGGCCGCGCGAAGGGCTTTCTTCTGATGTCGTCCTCGCCGCTGACCCGGTCGTCTCATCATGCCGGCGAAGATTTCGCCAAGCTGAAGGCGCAACGGCAGGCGCGTTCGGCCTTGCCGGGCGGCGTCTGAGCCGCTAGATCAGTCCCTTTCTGCGAAGAAATTCTTGCGCCGGCGTAAGCGGCGGCGGCTCATCTATCTGTGACCCAAGCATGCCTTCCTTTCGAACCACTCGAAAAATCCGGCACAGCGCGGCCGAAATGTTCGAACTTGTGGCGGATATCGAATCCTATCCGCAATTCGTGCCGCTTTGTCTCGCGCTGAACGTCCGCCGGCGTATCGAAAACGAGGGAGTTGTCACGAAGGTCGCCGATATGACCGTTGGTTATCGGGCAATCCGCGAGACCTTTACGAGCCGCGTCGCCTGCGACGCCGCAAAGCGCGAGATCCTGGTTACATATGTGGATGGGCCTTTCCGCCATCTCGAAAATCGCTGGCGCTTTCGCCAGCCTGGCCCTGGCGTCTGCATTGTCGATTTTGAGATCCAGTATGAATTCAGAAGCCGGGCGCTCGCGCTTCTGATGGGCGGCATGTTCGACAAGGCCTTCCGCAAATTCTCGGACGCTTTCGAACGCCGCGCCGACGTCGTCTACGGCGCGCCGTCGGCCGCCTGAAACAGGAGATCGAGCGCGACAGCGACAGCGCTTGCGCGCACTTCGGCGCGGCTGATGTCGCCAAATCGGCGCTCCAACGTCGAGACTGCGCCGCCGCGGCGAACCACGCCGAAGAAGACGAGCCCGACCGGCTTTTCCGGCGATCCGCCGCCGGGGCCGGCGATTCCTGTCACCGAGACCGCGACGTCGGCGGGGGAGTGTCGCAGAAGCCCTTTCGCCATCGCCGCCGCAGTTTGCGGACTGACCGCGCCGAATTGTTCGAGCAGCGCGGGGTCGACGCCAAGAGACTCGACCTTGGCGGCGTTGGAATAGGTGACGACGCCGCGTTCGAAAATGTCCGAAGAGCCGGGGATTGAGGTGATAAGCCCGGCGACCAGGCCGCCGGTGCAAGACTCCGCGCTGGCGAGCGTCAGGCGCTTGGCGCGGAAGAGCGCGACAAGTTCGCCCACCCGCCGCAAAAGCGCCTCGTCAAACATGCCGTTCTCCCGTCAGAGGGGCAGGCGGATGGTCGCGATGGCGATCGCGGCTATGCCTTCCTCGCGGCCGGTAAAGCCGAGGCGTTCGCTGGTCGTCGCCTTGACCGCGATGCGATCGAGCGGCACGCCGGCGATGTCCGCAAGGCTGGCGCGGATGGCGTCGCGATGCGGTCCGATTTTCGGCCTTTCGCAGACCACTGTGGCGTCGATATGAGCGATCATGCCGCCGCGCTCGCGCACCCTGGTGGCCGCGGCGGCGAGAAAAATCTTCGAAGCCGCGCCGCGCCATTGCGGGTCGGAGGGCGGAAAATGGCTGCCTATGTCGCCGTCGGCCAGCGCCCCGAGCAGCGCGTCGGTGATCGCATGGCTTAAGACGTCAGCGTCGGAATGTCCTATAAGGCCATGATTGTGCGGTATTTTTATACCCCCGAGCCAGACATGGTCGCCCGCCCCGAAAGCATGAACGTCATAGCCTTGCCCGGTCCTGACGTCGGCGAGCTCGCGGATCAGCCGCGTCTCCGCCGCTGCGAGGTCTTCGGCGCTGGTGATTTTCATATTGGCTGCATCTCCCTCGAAGACATGGACGCGGTGGCCCGCCCATTCGGCGATCGCCGCATCGTCCGTCAGCCCGTCCGCGCCGGCGGCGGCAGCCTTGCGATGCGCCGCGAGAATAAGATCGAAATCGAACGCCTGCGGCGTCTGCACGGCGCGCAGCCGCGCCCGCTCATGCGTCGCGACGATAGCGCTTGTCGCGTCGACTTCCTTGATTGTGTCGGTGACTTCTACGCCTGGAATGGCGGCGCCGTGCGATTTGGCCGCGTCGATCGCTCTTTTGATTAAAGCGTCGCTTGCGAAGATGCGGGCGGCGTCATGAATCAGCACGATATCCGGGCGCCGGTCGGGATCGGCATCGAGCGCTTCGAGACCGGCAAGCACGCTCGCTTGACGTGTCGCGCCGCCGTAAACCGGCTTTTTCAAACGCGCCCTCTGAGCGATCCCCTCAATGCTTTCGAAATAGAGATCGAGATCGTCCGGATGAATCACCGGAGCGATCGCCGCCTCGGGCGCCGCCCGCAACAGGGCCGAAAGCCCGCGCGCGAGGACAGTCTCGCCGAAGATGGTGCGATATTGCTTTGGGCGCCCCGCGCCGGCGCGCGAGCCGCGTCCGGCCGCGACGACGATAATGGCGAGTTTCGCGCCAAGCCGGGGGGAGCGAGCGTTCATTCTGTCTCCAGTGCCTTGTCCACGAGCGGCGGCGCCGAAATGGCTCGCGCCGTTCCTCTGTCCCGTTTCGGCGGCGACGTCAATTTTCGCGGCCGAGTCCTCGTTTTATCCCGTTGCGGCGTTGCACAAATTGATTATGATATAGGCATGGGCGATTATGATGAAAGGTTAGGCAGTCCCGGAAAATTGCCGCCGCTGCGGATCGGCGGCCTTTCCGTCGAAGGTCGCGCGATCCTCGCCCCGATGTCCGGCGTCACTGACGTCGTCATGCGCCGGATCGCCCGCCGCTTTGGAGCGTCTCTCGTCGTCACCGAAATGGTCGCCGCCGAGGCCTATGCCCGCGGCGATGTGGAAAACCGCCTCAAAGCCGAAGGTTCCGGAGTCGACCCCCACGTGGTGCAGATCGCCGGTTGCGAGCCGGACGCCATGGCGGAGGCGGCTCGGATCGCGGAGGCCTCCGGCGCCGCGGTCATCGACATCAACATGGGCTGCCCCGCGAAGAAGGTGACCTCGGGCTATGCCGGGTCGCATCTGATGCGCGACCTGCCTCTCGCCGTCCGGCTGATCCGCGCGACCGTAAGCGCCGTGCGCGCACCTGTGACCTTGAAGATGCGGCTTGGCTGGGATGACGCCTCGATCAACGCCCCGGAGCTGAGCCTGCTCGCGGAACAGGAGGGGATCGCCATGTTGACAGTCCACGGCCGGACGCGCGGCCAGTTCTACGCCGGCAAAGCGGATTGGGCCGCGATCGCGGACGTCAAGCGGGCGGTCTCGATTCCCGTCGTCGCGAACGGCGATTGCGCGAGTTTCGCCGACGCCGCGACGATGCTCGCCGCGTCCGGCGCGGACGCCGTCATGATCGGGCGCTCGGCCGTCGGGCGGCCCTGGTTCGTCGGCGACGCCTCCCATTTTCTGGCCCATGGTTCGGCGCGGCCGGCGCCGTCGGCGGGCGTGCGGCACAATGTAGCCCTCGAACATTACGAAGGCATTCTCGGCCTCTTCGGCACGGAGCAGGGGCTTCGCCACGCGCGAAAGCATCTTGCCGCCTATGCGCAATGGTCCGGCGCGCGCGAGGCGGACGACTTGCGCCGCCGCCTCGTTTCAGCTGGTGATCCGCAGTCGGTGCGCTCCCTTTTGCGCGAGACGTTCGAAGACGTGTTGCCGGAGGCGGCGTGATGGCGACGATCCGGGCTCCCCGCGGCGACCGCGCGCACGCGTTGCCGGGGAACAGCGACGAAGCCACGTGGCTCGTCGATGCATTGCCGCATCCGGTCCTCGTGGTACGTCCGGATGGGTCGATCGCGGAAGCCAATGTCGCTTCGGAAGCCTTTTTCGCCATGAGCCGGGAAGCGCTGCGCCAGCTCCGGCTCGCCCAGCTTGTCGCGCCCGGCGCGCCGCTTCTCGATTTCGTCGAGCAGGTCAAGGCGACCGGCGCCGCCTTCAGCGGCTACAGGATCGAGCTCGGTCCTGCCAAAGGGAGCGGGACTGACCTTCTCGTCGATATCTTCGTCACGCCGCTGCCGGATCCGCAGGAGGGATTCGTCGTCATGCTGCAGGAGCGCTCCATGACGGACAAAATGGAGCGTCAGCTCAATCATCGCGGCGGGGCGCGTTCGGTCGCCGCCATGGCCTCGATGCTCGCGCATGAGATCAAGAATCCGCTCTCCGGCATCCGCGGCGCGGCGCAGCTCCTTGAGATCGACGCGAACGATCAGGACCGCGCCTTGACCCGGCTGATCTGCGAAGAAACGGACAGGATCGTCAAGCTGGTGGACAGGATGAGCGCCTTCTCGGACGGCCGGCCGATCGAGCGCGAGAGCGTCAATATTCACGCCATTCTCGATCACGTAAAAAAGCTGGCGCAGGCGGGCTTTGCAAGGCACATCCGTTTCCGCGAGAATTACGATCCTTCGCTGCCGCCGGTGCTCGGCAATCGCGACCAGCTCGTCCAGATGTTCCTCAACCTCGTCAAGAACGCCGCCGAGGCGATCGGCGAGGGCGGCGATGGCGACATTGAATTATCGACCGCCTTCCGGCCAGGGGTGCGCATGCAAATTCCGGGCTCGAAGAAGCCGGTGAGTCTGCCGCTCGAATGCTGCGTCCGGGACAACGGGCCGGGCGTTCTCGCGGAAGTAAGGCCCTATCTTTTCGATCCCTTCATCACCACCAAAGCGTCCGGGAGTGGCCTTGGTCTTGCATTGGTGGCGAAGATTATCGGGGACCATGGCGGCACTATTGAATGTGATTCCGCGTTGCGGCGCACGACGTTCCGGGTTCTCATGCCGATGCATTCGCCGCGTGACGTCAGAGGCGCGCGCGGCTGAAGGCGGGCGCTTCAGGCAATCGTCCGGCCATGGCTCAGGAAGCCCGAGCGCAAGGCCGGGAAGGCCTGAATGTACGTGCATGAACGGTTCTCCCCGCGACCAATTCGCGTGCGAAACGAGGCTTTGGGAATGGCGACTGGAAATATCCTCATTGCCGACGACGACACTGCCATCCGTACGGTGCTGAGCCAGGCCTTGTCGCGCGCCGGCTATGACGTGCGGGCGACGGGGACCGCGGCGACGCTCTGGCGCTGGGTGCAGTCGGGCGACGGCGACCTCGTCATCACCGACGTCGTCATGCCGGACGAAAACGCCTTCGAGCTTCTCCCCAAAATGAAGAAGCTCCGGCCCGACCTGCCGATCATTGTCATGAGCGCGCAAAACACTTTCATGACGGCGATCAAGGCGTCGGAGCGCGGCGCCTATGATTATCTGCCGAAGCCCTTCGACTTGCGCGAGCTCGTCTCGATCGTCGGGCGAGCAATGAGCGAGCCGAAGAACCGCGTCAAAGTCGAGCGCAATGAAGATCTCGAAGGCATGCCGCTCGTCGGGCGCTCGCCCGCCATGCAGGAGATCTACCGTTCCCTCGCGCGGCTGATGCAGACCGACCTTACCGTGATGATCACCGGCGAATCCGGCACCGGCAAGGAGCTCGTCGCCCGTGCCCTGCATGATTACGGCAAGCGCAAGAAGGGGCCTTTCGTTGCGATCAATATGGCGGCGATCCCGCGCGACCTGATCGAGAGCGAATTGTTCGGACACGAGAAGGGCGCCTTCACCGGCGCCAATCAGCGCTCCGCCGGGCGCTTCGAGCAGGCCGAGGGCGGCACGCTATTTCTCGACGAGATCGGCGACATGCCGATGGAGGCGCAGACGCGACTCCTGCGAGTTTTGCAGCAAAGCGAATATACCACGGTCGGCGGCCGCATGCCGATCAAAACGAACGTCCGCATCATCGCCGCCACCAACAAGGATCTTCTGGCGTTGATCCAGCAGGGGCTCTTTCGCGAGGATCTCTATTTCCGTCTGAACGTCGTCCCGCTGCGCCTGCCGCCGCTTCGGGAGCGAGTCGAGGATATCGGCGACCTCGCTAACCATTTTTTCACGCTCGCCGCCAGCGAAGGCTTGCCGCTGAAGCGCATCGAGCCCGATGCGCTGGAGAGGCTCAAGCGCTATCGCTGGCCGGGCAATATCCGCGAGCTCGAAAATCTGACCCGTCGCCTCGCCGCGCTCTATCCGCAGGAGGCGGTGACGGCTCAGCTCCTCGACATGGAGCTCGCGATCAACAAGCCGGCCCTGATGCAGGGCTTCGCGCCTGCGGCCGGCGCGCCGGGACGCGCGGACGCGGAGCGGCCGGCGACCCTCGCAGGCGCCATGGAGCGGCATCTCTCGGAGTTGTTCCGCGGCCATGGCGATAGCTTGCCGCCGCCGGGCCTCTACCATCGCGTCCTGCGCGAACTCGAATATCCGCTGATCTCGGCGGCGCTCGCCGCAACGCGCGGCAATCAGATCAAGGCCGCGGAGCTTTTGGGCCTCAACCGCAACACGCTACGTAAGAAGGTCCGCGATCTCGACATCAGGCTGATGCGCTCGCCCCGCTGAGCGCACGCCCTCGGCCCCGTCGCCAAACCCACATGAGCCCTGATCCGGGCCGGGGCGGCCCTATCTCGCGATTCGGCTCCTGTGCCGCATGAGCTTTGAGTCTGTCTTAGTATCGGGACCAAGCCCAAGAGCCTTGAACCGCCGCGCCCATGGCTCTGGCCGCGGAAATGTCGTATTCATGCAACACCGTGGCGAAAGGGCAACGGGGATTCGCTCATTGCGACCCGAGCCTCTGATCCGACGGCCCCGATCTGACGGCCCATGAGCGATCAAACGAAAGTACAGCCAGCCGCAGCCGCCGCGCACAGCGATCGGCGGTTCACGGTCCGCTTCGGGCCGGCGGCCGTCATTCTCGTGCTGCTCGTCGCTCTCGGCAGCTTTCTCATCTTCGCCGGCTTCACTCCCGTGCCGCCGACGGACGCCGTGCTGCTCGGCCTCTTCGCGGCCAACGTCCTCGGCATCTTCCTTGTCTTTTGCTTCATCGTCGTCGAGGCTTATTCCCTCTACAAGGCGCGCCGCGCGGGCGTCGCCGGATCGCAACTGCACATCCAGATCGTCTCGCTCTTCTCGATCGTCGCGGCGGCGCCGGCGCTGCTCATGGCATGGGTCGGCTCCGTCATTCTGGAGCGCAGCCTCAATCCGTCCTTCATGAATGACGGCCGCGCCTTCGTGCAGACGACAATTGACGCGGCGCGGCTCTTCCGCGAGGGGCAATGCAAGTCGCTCTTGCAGGAGGCGCGGCTCACGGCATCCGATCTCGACCGCGCCAAGCTCATGTTCGAAGTCGATCGGCCGCTGTTTCACGACTTCTTCACTTCGAGAGCGCGTTTCCTCGGCTTCACCGCGGCGGCGCTTTTGAAGCCGGACAACACCATCGTCGAAAAGATCGACACGGGCGCCGCGATCGGCAACGGCATCGCGAGGCCCGAGCCCGGCGACTTCGACGACGCGCGGAAAAACGAGCCCTTGTGCCTGATCCTCGACGAGGGCCGCACTTTTGTCGCCTTGCGCGTCCTCAACTCCTTTCAGGACACTTTCCTTTATGTCGCCCGGCCGGTCGATCCCTTCACCGTCGAGTTTCCCCGCCAGGCGGCGCGGCTCGTTTCCCTCTATGACGCCTTTGACACGCACCGGCGCGGCATCCAGATCGCATTCGCGACCATGTTCGTGCTGATCGCGCTGATCATGCTTCTGTCCGCGACATGGCTCGGGCTGTCCTTCGCCAACCGCCTCGTCGCGCCGATCCGCCGCCTGATCGCGGCGACCGACCAGGTGTCGTCCGGCAATCTCAACGTGCAGGTCGCGGTGCGCAAATCGGAAGGCGATCTCGCTCATCTCGGCGAAACTTTCAACAAGATGACGTCGGAGCTGAGACTCCAGCAGAATCGGCTGATTGCGGCGAGCAGCCTCATCGACGAGCGCCGCCTCTTTACCGAGGCGGTGCTCTCGGGCGTTCCCGTCGCCGTCGTCGGCGTCGGCCCGAAGGGCGAAATCACCGTTCTAAACCCTTCGGCGGAACGCCTCATTGCGCCGGCGGGGGAGGCGGCGCCGACCGTTGTCGGCCAGCCGGTCGAAGCCGTGCTGCCGGAAATCGGGCAGGTCTTCGCGGAGGCCCGCGCCGGACAGTCGCGCATAGCGCCGACCGAGGTCTCGCTTTCGCGCGGCGGTCTCGACCGGCTCTTTAGCGTCAGCATCACCAGCGCGCCGACGGGACACGCCGACAAGAGCTATATCGTCACCCTCGACGACATCACCGATCTCGTCACCGCGCAGCGCACCGCCGCCTGGGCCGACGTCGCGCGCCGCATCGCGCATGAGATCAGAAATCCGCTGACGCCGATTCAGCTGTCAGCGGAACGGCTGAAGCGCAAATACGGCCGCCTCATCACCCAGGACCGCGACATCTTCGATCAATGCACCGATACGATCGTGCGCCAGGTTGAGGACATCAAGCGCATGGTCGACGAATTTTCGTCCTTCGCGCGGATGCCGAAGCCGCGCGTCGAAAGCAATGATCTCGGCGAATGCATCCGCCGCGTCCTCTTCCTGATGCGCGTCGCCCATCCGAACATCCTCTTCGAGGATCATCTGCCGGAAGAGCAGATCCATGGCCGATTCGACCGGCGGCTCTTGTCGCAGGCCTTGACCAATATCGTGAAGAACGCGACGGAAGGGATCGAGGCGCTTGAAGCCGAAGGCGGCTTCCAGGGGCATATTTCGGTTTCGCTCGCAGTCGTCGAGGACACGGTGTTCATCGACGTCATTGATAATGGCAAGGGTTTCCCGAAGGACAATCGGCAAAGGCTGCTCGAGCCCTATATGACGACGCGGGCGGAGGGGACGGGCCTTGGCCTCCCGATCGTCGCCAAGATCCTCGCAGACCACGGCGGCGGTCTCGAACTGCGCGACGCTCCGAAAGGGCGGGGCGCCTGGGTCCGGCTGTTCTTCCCGCTGAGCGACGAACAGCCGGGCGATCACAACGGCTCGGATCAGGCGGCCGGCGCTGCGAATCGGCCCGCAGCTGCGGCGGTGGCACAAGGATCGTGAAGGACTCTCATGGCGAGCGACATTCTAATCGTAGACGACGAAGCCGATATTCGCGAGATCGTGTCCGGCATTCTGTCGGACGAGGGGCATGGGACGCGCACAGCCAAGAATTCCGACGAGGCGCTCGCTGCGATCGAGGCGCGACGGCCGAGCCTCGTCTTTCTCGACATTTGGCTGCAAGGCTCGAAGCTCGACGGGTTGCAGATTCTCAAGCTCGTCAAGGAGCAGCATCCGATGCTGCCGATCGTGATGATTTCGGGCCACGGCAACATCGAAACAGCGGTCTCGGCCATCAAGCTCGGGGCCTATGACTTCATCGAGAAGCCGTTCAATGCCGACCGTCTCGTGCTCGTCGCCGAGCGCGCGCTCGAAGCCTCGCGGCTCAAGCGCGAAGTGAGCGACCTTCGCGCGAGGGCGGGGGCCGTCAACAAGATCGTCGGACGCTCCTCAACGGTCAATCAGTTGCGCCAGACGCTCGATCGCGTCGCGCCCGCCAATTCGCGCGTTCTCATCACCGGCGCGCCGGGTTCTGGAAAAGAACTCGCCGCGCGTTCGATCCATGAGGCCTCGGCGCGCGCGAGCGGCCCTTTCGTTGTCATCAACGCCGCGACGATTGCGCCGGAAACCATGGAAATCGAGCTTTTCGGCATAGAGGGCAAGGATGGGGCAGGGCGCAAGATCGGCGCGCTCGAGGAAGCGCATGGCGGCACGCTCTATCTCGACGAGATCGCCGACATGCCGAAGGAGACCCAAGGCAAGATCCTGCGCGTGCTCGTCGAGCAGAATTTCCAAAGGGTCGGCGGCGCGACGCGCGTCCATGTCGACGTCCGCATCATTTCCTCGAGCGCGCGCGATCTCGCGTTCCTGATCGCCGAAGGATCGTTCCGCGAGGATCTCTTCCATCGTCTGGCGGTCGTGCCGGTGCGCGTGCCTTCCCTTTCGGAGCGGCGCGAGGACATCGCCGAGCTCATCGACTTTTTCATGGACCAGCTTTCGACGACTTCCGGCATGCCGCGACGCGTGATCGCCGACGACGCCATGGCCGTTCTGCAATCGCATGACTGGCCGGGCAATATCCGGCAGCTGCGCAACAATGTCGAACGATTGATGATTCTCGCAGCTGGCGATCCGGAGGCGGCGATCTCCGCCGACATGCTGCCATCCGAGATCGGCGCGCTCGTCCCCTCGACGCCGAACGGCGCCGGCGGCGAGCGGCTGATGAGTCTTTCCTTGCGCGACGCCCGCGAGGTCTTCGAGCGGGAATATCTCGTCGCCCAGATCAACCGCTTCGGCGGCAATATCTCGCGCACCGCCGAATTCATCGGCATGGAGCGCTCCGCCCTGCACCGGAAGTTGAAGTCGCTGCGGGTCGATTGACGCCCGCAGTCCCCACCGCCCGCCGAGGCGCCACGTGATCAAAAGCAAAGCGCCGGCCGCTATTGGGCGCAACCTTGCGCCGACCCGCTCTGTCTCGCGCCACGCGCTTTTCCTGGCCTTCTTCAAGATAGGCATTTGCGGCTTCGGCGGCGTCGCCGGCTGGGTGCGCCCCGTTCTAGTCGACGAACGGGGCTGGCTCACGGATCAGGAATTCGCCGAGACGCATGGAGCGGCGAGCATTCTGCCGGGCGCCAATACAGTCAATCTGGCGGTCATGCTCGGCGACCGTTTTCAGGGACCCTCCGGCGCGGCCGTCGCGGTGTTCGGCCTTATGCTCGCCCCGCTCACGATTCTCATCGGGCTCGCTTCGCTCTATGATCGGGTCGCCGATCTGCCTGACGTCAAGGCGGCGCTCGCGGGCGCGGCGGCGGCGACGGCTGGCCTTGTCATCGGCAACGCCTGGAGGCTGATCCGCGCGCAAAATGGCGATTGGCTCGCCTTGTTCGTCAGCGCCCTCGTCTTCGCGGCTATCGGCTTTTTTCATCTCTCCCTGGCAGCAACGCTGGCGATCGCGGTTCCCGGCAGTTTTGCACTCTTCGCCTTGGCGAGGAGCCGCGGCTGATGGCGTCTGTGCTGGGCAGCCTCGCCGCCACATTTTCGCTCTTGTCGGTCAGCGCCGTCGGCGGCGCCAATGCGACTTTGCCGGAATTGCATCGCCAGATGGTCGACGTCTCGCATTTCATGGACGATGCGACCTTTACCCACCTTGTCGCGCTCGCGCAGTCTGCGCCGGGCCCGAACGTCATCATGATGAGTCTGATGGGCTGGCAGGTCGCAGCCTTTCCGGGCTTTTGCGTGGCGACTCTCGCGATGCTTGCGCCGTCTTCCGCCCTGGCTTTCGCCGTGGAGCGGACCTTTCGCCGTTTCTCGGCGAGCGCGGCCATCCGCCTCGCGAGGCAGGCCCTGGCGCCGATCGCCATCGGCCTGATGTCGGCGAGCGGCCTCATTCTCGCGCGGGCGGCCGACAGCGGCGGCTTGACGGTTGCGATCACCGGCGGCATGACCCTTCTGATCGCACGGACGCGGGTCAATCCGTTGTTCGGGCTCGCCGCCGTGGCCATTCTCGGACTGGCGAGCCATCGCCTCGGATTTTCTCTCTGAACCAGGAGCAAAGGTGAGCGGAATTGCCTATGCAAACGGCGCCTATGTCCGGAGCCGCGACGCCGTCGTTTCGATCGAGGATCGCGGCTACCAATTCGCCGACGGCGTGTATGAGGTCTGCGAAGTTTTTCACGGCGAATTGATCGACGAAAGGCGTCACCTCGAGCGGCTGGAGCGGTCGCTCGCTGAATTGCGCATTGCTCCGCCTGTCAAGCTGGCCGCCCTCAAGGTGATCCTGCGGGAGATTCTGGCGCGAAACCGAGTGGCGGACGGCTACGTCTATATTCAGGTCACACGCGGCGTCGCGCCAAGGGATCACGTCTTTCCGGATCCTCCAGCGCGCCCGAGCCTCATCGTCACTGCGCGGCGGATCAATCCTGAAAAGGGCGAGGCCGCGGCGCGGAAGGGAGTCGCGGTCATCACCACGCCGGATATTCGCTGGAAGCGGGTCGACATCAAATCGATCTCGCTCCTACCGAATGTGCTGGCGCGACAGGAGGCCAAGGAAAAGGGCGCCTATGAGGCCTGGCTTCTCGATTCGGACGGCATGGTCAGCGAGGGCGCGGCCTCAAACGCCTGGATCGTCGACGCGGGCGGAACGATCGTGACGCGCCAGCTCGACCACTCGATCCTGCGCGGCATCACGCGGACGACGCTTCTCGAGATCATCGCCGCGCTGGGCCTGCGCCTTGAAGAGCGTAAATTCAGCGTCGAGGAAGCGTTGGTTGCGCGCGAAGCCTTCGTCACAGGCGCGACGACCCTCGTCATGCCGGTCATCGCCATCGACGGCCATGCCATCGGCGACGGCGCGCCGGGACCTGTCGCCTCGAAGCTGCGCGCGCTGCTCCATCGTATGGCGGCGCACTCGACATGATGCTAAACATTTGTTTGCAAAGACGGCGAGCTGAAGGTCTAATATCAAACGTCAACGCTAAACCAAGCATTGTTGGGGCTGCGCGTTGACGTTCCCGTCTTGCTCGACAGAGCAAACGCGCCGGGAGGCCCCGGCGTCAAGAAAAAAATAGGAAATTGAAGATGGCAGCGGAAAGGCCACAGAATTTACAGGACACTTTTCTCAACTTCGTCCGAAAGAATAAAATTCCCCTCACCATTTTTCTTGTTAACGGCGTAAAGCTTCAAGGTGTAGTGACCTGGTTCGACAACTTTTGCGTGCTTTTGCGCCGCGACGGACATTCCCAGCTCGTCTACAAGCACGCAATCTCGACCATCATGCCGGGCCAGCCGATCCAGATGTTCGAGGCCGGCGATGACAGCGGCTCCGCCACGGCCTGACGCAAACGGATCTCGAACGCGCCGACGCGAAAGCGGTCGACGAATCCGGCGCGGGCTCCCATATTGTGATCGTAGCGGTCTCGCCGCTCGATAAGACAATATGGGAGAGAATTATCGACCTTCGCCGAACCAATGGCTCCGTTGCCGAAGCCGGAACGCGGTTGACCAAGGCCTTGCGCACGCGGGCGGCGGTGGTCGGCCCTTATCTTGCAGCAAAATCAAGCCGGACGAGCCTTCCTGCCGGGGTCGGGCAGTCGCGGGCGCCGGCGGCCAGGCTGGAAGAGGCGCAAGGCCTCGCCGCAGCCATCGATCTCGACATTGCCGCCGCGAAGATCGTCCCGCTCGCCGCCATTCGGCCGGCGACTTTCCTCGGCAAGGGGAAAGTCGAGCAGATTGCGGAGCTCATTCGCGCAGAAGACATCGCTCTCGTCATCATGGATTGCGCTCTGTCGCCTGTGCAGCAGCGCAACCTCGAAAAGGCGTTTTCTGCGAAAGTCATCGATCGCACCGGCCTGATCCTCGAGATCTTCGGGCGGCGGGCGCGAACGCGAGAAGGAACGCTGCAGGTCGAGCTTGCGCATCTTGCTTATCAGAAATCACGCCTCGTGCGCTCGTGGACACATCTTGAACGGCAGCGCGGCGGCTTCGGCTTTCTCGGCGGCCCCGGCGAAACGCAGATCGAAACCGACCGGCGGCTGATCGAGGAGCGGATGAGTCGTATCGAGCAGGAGCTCGAAGGGGTCAAGCGCACGCGCGGACTGCATCGCAAGAGCCGCAACGCCGTGCCCTATCCCGTGGTCGCGCTCGTCGGCTACACCAATGCCGGTAAGTCGACGCTGTTTAACCGGTTGACCCGGGCCGAGGTTCTGGCCGAGGACATGCTGTTCGCGACGCTCGACCCGACCTTGCGGGCGGTGTCTCTCTCGCATGGCGCCAAGGTCATCCTGTCGGACACCGTCGGCTTTATTTCCGACCTTCCGACCATGCTGGTCTCCGCTTTTCGCGCAACGCTGGAAGAAGTCCTCGAAGCGGATCTCATCCTGCACGTGCGCGACATCGCGCATGAGGACGCCGAGGCGCAGCGCGGCGACGTCGAGGCGATTTTGTCGGAGCTCGGCGTCGATCCGGGCGACCATCGCCGGGTGCTGGAAATCTGGAACAAGGCGGATCTCCTCGCGCCGGATGATCTCGCCGCCGCGCAGGCCGGCGCCAAACGTCGGGCGGCCAGCCTCGGCCGAGACGCCCGGCCGGTCATCGCTTCGGCGCTGACGGGGCAGGGGCTCGACGAGCTCCGCGACGCGATCGAGGAGCGGCTCGCGGCGGGACGCCTGACTTTCGAAGTCGCGCTAGGCCCACAGGATGGCGAAGGCCTACACTGGCTTTACGAAAATGCCGAGATCCTGCGCCGCAGCGCGGGCGCGGACGGGACGACGCAACTTAGCGTTCGCGTCGCGCCGGAGCGCGCCGAGTGGGTGCGACGGCGGTTTTTGGGCGCTGAGCCCTCGGGCTAGCTAGGCCGCCTCGAGCGGCGTTCATAATCCCTGCGCCTTGGCCGTCCGCCAGAGCGAGTCCATCTCGTCGAGCGTCGCTTCGCCGAGGGCGACGCTTTGCTTTTCAAGCTCCTGCTCGATGAAGCGGAAGCGGCGCTCGAATTTGGCGTTGGCGCGGCGGATTGCCGCGTCGGGGTCGATTTTGGCGTGGCGCGCAAGATTGGCGGCCGCGAACAGAAGATCGCCGATTTCGTCTTCGATCGCGTCTTTTTCGCCGCTATCTAGCGCGTGCTCGATCTCGCGGATCTCCTCGTGCAACTTGTGGAGAACCAGGCGCAAGTCGTTCCAGTCGAAACCGACGCTCGAGGCCCGCGTCTGCAATTTGACCGCGCGGCACAAACCGGGCAGCGCTGCAGGCACGTCGTCGAGCAAGCCGGAATTTTCCGCGCGGCCGCCGTTGATCGCCACCTTGGCCGCTTTTTCTTCCGCCTTGATTTGCGCCCAGAGCGATCCGACCTCGCCAGGAGGGATCTCCCGTGCGTCGAAGACATGCGGGTGGCGGCGAATCATCTTTTGCGTGATCGCCTCAACGACCGCGCCGAAGTCAAAGGCGCCGTCCTCCTCGGCCATACGCGCATGAAAAGCGACTTGCAGCAGAAGATCGCCGAGTTCGTCCTTGAGGTCGGCCATATCGCGGCGCGCGACCGCGTCGGCGACCTCATAGGCCTCCTCGATGGTATAGGGAACGATCGTCTCGAAAGTCTGCGCGAGATCCCAGCTGCAGCCGGTCACGGGGGTCCGCAAGGCCGCCATGATCTCGATGAGGCGCTTGATGTCGGACGACGGTTGCATGGTGGAAAGAGTTCAGAGGCGCCACAGACAAAGCGGACGGCCCCAATCGGCCGTCCGCTGACGATTGCAAGATTCAGGCGGCGACACGACGTCCGTCTTGTCGCCGCCAGGATAAGCGCGGGGTCTATTCGAGTGAGATCGACAGAGCCTCGCGGCCTTTCGGCGTATCGACGACCCGCATGGTGACCGGCTGGCCCTCGGCAAGATTTTGAACCCCTGAGGGACCGAGAATCGAGATGTGGACGAAAACGTCCTTGCCGCCGTCGTTCGACTGGACGAACCCGAACCCCTTATTGTCGTCGAACCATTTGACGGTGCCGGTGATGGTCACGGCTGTTGAGGGATCGGGCGCGCGGCGGCGAGGCGCGTCGCCGAAGCTGCGCGGCTGCGGCGCCCGTTCGGACGCGCCAGTCGTGTCGACTTCAAGAACCCGCGTCACCTGCGCGCCCTTGAGGCCATTGCTGACATTGACCTTCAGCTTCGCGCCAGGGGGAACGGTCTCATAGCCAGCGGCCTGTAGCGCGCCGATGTGAAGGAAGGCGTCGCCCGTTCCATTGCTCAACTCGACGAAGCCGAAGCCTTTGTCGCTCTTGAACCATTTGACGATCGCGTCGACGCTCGGCCCCGCAGCGGGAATAGGCATCTCCGGCGCGCCGCCGAAGGCCCCGCGCGGCGTCCGGCTCGGCCGCGGCGCATCATAGGGGACCGGCCCGTCATCGTCGAAACCGCGCTTTTTGGGTCCCCGGAAATCTCTGCCCTTGCTCATGATATGCCTACTTGTCTCCGCCTATAACCGCCGCCGGCCCAGATTAAGCATGTGCCAACTACAAAAGGGCCGGCCCCACAAGCGCCAGCCGAATAACCTCGCCAATGGAATTCTCTAAGAATGCCTTAACGCCCCATGTCGTTCAGAGCATAGCAACAGAGAGTCTCTTTGGCTACCCCAAACAGCCCAGCACAGCGGTAAACGAACAGGCGGCGGGCCGCGCGCGCCTTGCGGAGGCTTGGCGGACCGGAGTCACGCCGACGCGCTAACCGAAGGCGCGATTCGCATAATCTATATTATGGAACATACGGAATGGCCAATAGCATCAAACCTTTCGGGCTCGCGCCCGGCTTGTCACAAAATGTAAACCCTGAAAACCATCGCTTAAATTCGCCGGTTGTCCGCCTCGAACTTCAGATGGCCGCGCTTGGGTCGCTCTATCGGCAGCTGGCGCAAGCCATGGAAGAGCAAGCGCGATTTATGCGCTCCGCCGAAGGCCTGAAACTCGATCATGGCGCGCTGCTCATGGTCGGCGACAGGCTCGCCGAGCAAATGTGTGCCGCGCATAGTCTGATCAAGACAATCTCGGGAGCACGCGATGCCTGACGAAAAACACTTCAAAGACCACATCGAACTGCTGGACCGCGCGCCGAAGCGTCGAGAAGCTTTTCCACACGGCCAAGTTCAAGATAGGTCGCGAAGACTGCATTGTTGACGTGGCCTCGGCCATTTGTCAGCCTCTGTAACCCGACAGCTCAAGTAAGATCGTGACAACGGCCCCGATTGTACTTTTTACACAACGATCAGGCGTTCACGGCGGCAATTTTCATTCCGTCATAGGCCGGCTCGACGTTCGGCGGAAGCTCGGCTTTCAGCTTCTCGAAGTCGAGATCCGTGTGCAGATTGGTGAGAATGGCGCGCCGAGGCTTGAGCTTGGCGATCCAGTCCAAGGTCTCGCGCAAGGAGAAATGGCTTGGATGCGGCATATAGCGCAAGGCGTCGACGATCCAGAGATCGAGCCCCTCGAGATAGCCAAGGCTCTCGGCCGGGATGCCGTTGAGGTCCGGCGAATAGACGATCTCGCCGAAGCGGAAGCCGAGCGCGTCGATCTCGCCGTGGTAGAGCCGGAACGGCACGGTCTCGACCACGCCGCCGGGCCCTTCGATCCGTGCGGCGACGCCCGGAGTCAGGCGGCGCTCCGTCAAAAGCGGCGGATATTGACTGCCCGGGGGCGTGGCGAAGATATAGCCGAAATTGGAGCGGACGACCGCGGAGGTTTCCTCGTCCATGTGAAAGTCGATCTTCCGCCGCGCCTTGATGACAAGGGGGCGAACGTCGTCGATGCCATGCGTGTGGTCGGCGTGCGAATGCGTCAGCAGAATTGCATCGAGCCGCGTGACCCCGATATCGAGCAGTTGCTCGCGCAGATCGGGCGAGGTGTCGACCAGGACTTCGGTCTTCGCGCCATCGGCTGCGGTCTTTTCGACATAGATCGAGCAGCGGCGGCGCCGGTTTTTCGGATTTGCCGGATCGCACGCGCCCCAGCCCTGCCCGACGCGCGGAACGCCGCCGGACGATCCGCAGCCGAGGATCGTGATCGCAAGGCTCATTCGGCCGCGGCTTCCGCCGCCGGCGTCATTTTGTCGAACAGCCGCAAGGCGTTGGCGCTGGTTTGCTCGGCGAGCTCTGCAGCGGAAACGCCCTTCGCCTCGGCGAGCGCTTCGGCGGTCGCCGCGACGAAAGCCGGCTCGTTGCGCTTGCCCCGATGCGGCACGGGCGCCAGAAATGGCGCGTCGGTTTCGACGAGAAGCCGATCCATCGGCACGAAGCGGGCAATGTCGCGCAACTCTTGCGATTTCTTGAAGGTCACGATGCCGGAAAAAGAGATCGAGAGGCCAAGATCGAGCCCAATGCGCGCGAGTTCCGCGGACGAGGTGAAGCAATGCAGGACGCCCTTGAAAGGCCCCTTCCCCATTTCCTCCGCGAGGATGGCCGCCATATCGCGATCGGCGTCGCGGCTGTGGATCACGAGCGGCAGTCCGGTCTGACGCGCCGCTGCGATATGAACCCGAAACGCATGTGAGGCGACCTCGCGCGGCGCGCTGTCGTGGTGATAGTCGAGGCCCGCTTCGCCGACGCCCACGCATTTCGGATGCCGCGATAATTCGATCAGGCGGTGCAGCGAGACGTCGGAGTCTTCCCGCACATATTCGGGATGCTCCCCGACCGTGCAAAAAACTTCCGGATAAGCTTCCGCGAGCGCGCTGATGTCGGCGAAGCGGTCGATGCGGGTCGAAATCGTGATCATGCGGCCAACGCCCGCCGCCCGCGCCCGTGCGATGATCGCGTCGCGGTCGGGGCCGAAATCCTCAAAATCGAGATGACAGTGGCTGTCGATCAGCATTCGCGGCTCTGTTGACTCAATTCAGCTCCCCGCTTCCGGCTCTACATAACGCGGAAAGATCGCCGCCGGCGCCGGCAGGACGGAGCCGGGCGCAAGGCCGTCTGGGCGTTCCGCTGAGGCAAAGCCGCGCGCCTCGCCGGCGACGCCAAGAAGGTCGAGGAGTTTCTCCATCGACGCCGGCATGAAAGGCTGCGCCATGATCGCGACTATACGCAAAACTTCGGCGGTCACATAGAGGACGGTCTCCATGCGCGCCGGATCGGTCTTGCGCTTGATCCAGGGCTCTTCCGCCGCGAAATAGCGGTTGGCTTCGGCGACGACGCGCCAGATCTCGGCGAGAATGGCGTGCAGCGCGAATTCTCGCATCAGGGCGCGCGCTTTGTCCGGCAGCGCCGCCGCCTGTTCGAGGATCGTTTCATCGGCCTCGGTCAGCGCGGAAGGCCGCGGCAAGGCGCCGCAATTCTTCGCGATCATCGACAGCGAGCGTTGCGCCAGATTGCCGAGATCATTAGCGAGATCGGCGTTGATCCGGTGGACGATCGCTTCATGCGAATAATTGCCGTCCTGGCCGAAGGGAACTTCGCGCAACAGGAAATAGCGGAACGGATCGACGCCATAATGTGCGGCGAGCGCCAGGGGATCGATGACGTTGCCGACCGACTTCGACATCTTCTCGCCGCGGTTGAACAGAAAGCCGTGAACCACGATCTGCTTCGGGAGCGGCAGGCCGGCGGACATCAAAAAGGCCGGCCAATAGACGGCGTGAAACCGCGTGATGTCTTTGCCGATCACATGGGCGTCGGCCGGCCAGAATTTCGCCCGCGGCGCGGCGGCGTCCGGAAAGCCGGTCGCGGTGATGTAATTCGTCAGCGCGTCGACCCAGACATACATCACATGTTTCGGATCGCCGGGAACGGGCACGCCCCAATCGAAGGTCGAGCGGCTGATCGAGAGATCGACGAGCCCGCGCTCCACGAAAGAGACGATTTCGTTGCGGTACTTTTCCGGCGTCACGAACTCCGGATGGTCGCGGTAATGCCGCAGCAGCCGCTCCTGATAGGCCGAGAGCCTGAAATAATAGCTCTCCTCCTCGACCCATTCGACCGGCGCGCCGCTTGGCGCAAGCCGGGCCCCTGCGGGCCCTTCAACGAGTTCGGACTCGTCGAAGAAGGCTTCGTCGCGCACGGAGTACCAGCCGGGATAGGTCGACAGATAGACGTCGCCCGCCGCGTGCATCCGTTTCCATATTTCTTGCGACGCAGCGTAATGTCGCGGCTGCGTGGTGCGCACGATATCATCGGCCGGCGCGTTCAGCACATCTCCCATGACGGCGAATTGCGCCGCGGTGCGATCGGCGAGCCCCTTCGGCGTCAGCCCTTCCCGGCTCGCCGTCTGCTGGATCTTCTGGCCGTGCTCGTCCATGCCGGTGACGAACAGGACGTCTTGGCCGTCGAGCCGCTTGAAACGGGCGATGGCGTCGGTGGCGATGCGCTCATAAGCGTGGCCGATATGGGGCGCGCCATTGGCATAGGGAATGGCGGTCGTGATGTAGAAGGTCTGGCGGCCGGACATGGAACAGCAATTCTTGAGCGGTCAGAGCCGGCCCGGCGGGCCGAGGCTCGGGACAGAGGCCTTGGCGGCCTTGGCGGCTGCGGCGAGGTCGGCGAAAAGGGCGAAGACGAACGGGCGCTTGTCGAGATTGAGCGCTTCCGTTTGCTGCGCCGCATCCATTACTTTTTCCCACACCTCCGCGAAGGGCGCAAGCTGCGTCGGCCCCGCTCCGCGCGTCGGCGCGAGGTCATGGACCTGCCCTTCGATCCAGTCATAGACCGATGACATCAAGGTCTCATAGTCGCCGCCGCGCGCCGCCGCCGCCTGATCCGCGAGCACATGAACCGCCCGCCAGTCGACGTCGGGCAATTGATCGAACAGGCGCTGCAACGCCGCCGCGAATTCGAGGCCGTGGCCGTCGATGAGGCGCAGGACGCCGTGCAAGGCGCCGCGGGCGCGAGAAATCGCGGCCCCGATGTCCGCCTTTCCGGCTTCCGACCAGGGCGGCCCCAGCGTCGCGACGATCCGCGCGATCTCTTCCGGCCCCGGCGCCTTGAGGTTGATCCGGCGGCAGCGCGACCGGATCGTCGCAAGAACGCGGCCGGGCCTGTGCGCGACGATCAGGAAAAGCGAGCGCGGAGGCGGCTCTTCGACCAGCTTCAACAGAGCGTTTGCGCCGGAGGGATTAAGGTCTTCCGCGCTGTCGACGATGCAGACGCGATAGCCGCCCCTGCCCGCGGCCTGTTGAAACATGTGGATCGCGCGGCGCACGTCCTCGACGCGGATGTCGGTGAAATGCTTTTTCGTCTTCTCGTTCCATTCGCGCCGGAGCAGGAACAGATCGGGATGCGCTAGAGCGCGGATTTGGCGCGCAGCCGGATGGGCTTCGTCGACGTCGAGGTTGAGCGCGGATGCGGCGGCCTCCGGGTCGGGATTTGCAAGCAGAAACCGCGCGAGCCGCCACGCGAGCGTCGCTTTGCCCGCCCCCCGCGGACCGCCGATCAGCAAGGCCTGCGGCAGCCGGCCGGAGATGCAAGCGCGCAGAAGGTTGGCTTCCGCCTCTGCATGACCGACTAGGCGCGAGGCCTCGCGCGGGTGTGGCGCGTTCTCGAAGCGATCCGCCTCTGGGGGCCCATCATCCGCGGACAGGCTAGCCGCCATGTTCGGGCCTCCGGCCTTTGGCGCCCTTCTCCCGCGCGATCAGCCGGATGGCCACCGCGCCCCAGATCGCCTGAGCCACCTCGACCTCGGGCGCGCTCGCGTCGATGACGACGCAGCGCTGCTGGTCCTCGTCCGCGATCGTCAAGAAGGCCGCGCGCAGCGCTTCGTGAAAGCGCAGGTCTTGCGCCTCGAAACGGTCGACGCCTTCTCCCGGAGCGCGCCGGCGCGCCGCGCGCATTAGTCCCACTTCGACTGGCAGGTCGAGGATCAAGGTGAGATCCGGCCGCAGTCCCGCGAGAGCGACGCGTTCGAGCGCGCTGACGAGGCGCGGATCGAGGCCGCCCGCTCCGCCCTGATAAGCGCGCGTCGAATCGGCGAAGCGGTCCGACACGACCCAGCGCCCCGCGGCGAGCGCCGGCTCGATCAGGGCGTCGATATGGTCGATCCGCGCGGCGGCGAAAAGAATCGCTTCGGCCGCGGGCCCAAGCGGCTCGACGACGCCGGAGAGAAGAACCTTCCGCAGAACTTCAGCGCCCTCCGAGCCGCCGGGTTCGCGCGTCGCAATCGCCTCGACGCCGGCCTCGGCGAGACGGCGCATCAGATGACCAATCTGGGTCGATTTGCCGGCGCCCTCTCCGCCCTCCAATGTGATCAGCTTGCCGCGCCGAGGGGCCCGCGCCGCAGGATCACTGGCTCGCAGCATATTTGTCGCTGATCCTGGCCCCGACATATTTGCGGAAGAGTCCGCCCACATATTCAAGCCCTGCGTCCATCGCGCGGCGCGGCAGCGAGCCGACCTCGACCGCTGCGGCCGTCTTCAAAGGCAGGTCGAGAACTTCCGTCGAGCCGCGGAAGATCTTCAGTCGCGCGACCTCCTTGCCCGCCTCGACGGGCGCCGCCAGGGGGCCATTATAGACGATCTTTCCGCTGAGTTTCTCCGCGCTGACGCGAGGCGAGAGGATCTTCACCTCATGAGCGGCGACGAGCGGGATCTCCGAACTCGCGCCGCCATAGATCTTGGCGTAGCCGATGGTTTCCCCGGTGGCGAAGATCGTTTTCGAATCGAAAGAGCGGAAGCCCCAAAGGAAGAGTTTGCGGGCTTCTTCCGCACGCTCCTTGGCGGAGCTCGCGCCGTAGAGGGCGAGGATCAGCCGCTGGCCGTTCTGAACCGCCGATCCGACGAGACCATAGCCGCTCGCGTCTATGTTGCCGGTTTTGAGCCCATCCGCGCCAAAGTCCATGGCAAGCAGCGGATTGCGGTTGGTCTGACGGATCTTGTTCCAGAGAAACTCCTTCTCGCCGAAATATTTGTAGTAATCGGGATAGGTCGCGATCACATGAGCGGCGAGCTCGGTCATCTCGCGCGGGCTAACCTTCTGTTCGGGATCGTTCCTGCCCCAGGAATTGGTGAAGACGGAACGAGCGAGGCCAAGCTCGCGGCCCCGCTTCATCATCAGCGTCGCAAAGGCGCCTTCGGAGCCGGCGACGCCTTCGGCGAGCGCGATCGCCGCGTCATTGCCGGAATCGACGACAAGGCCACGGATCAGATCCTCGACCCGTATCTGGCTGTTGACCGCCGCGAACATGCTGGAAGAGCGCGCCGGCGCGCCGCCGGTCCGCCAAGCGTTCTCGCTGATGAGAAACAGATCGTCGAGCTTGATGCGTCCTTGGGCAAGCTCGTGAAACACCACTTCGGCGGTCATGATCTTGACCGTCGAGGCGGGCGTGACCGGCGCGTCAGCGTCTTTTTCGAACAGGACGCTCCCGCTGGCCGCGTCGACCAGAATGGCGTGCGGCGCGCTCGTCTGAATGGTCTGGGCGAGACCTGGACCGGCGGCCGCGACGATGACAGCGACGAAGGTGAGCCGAAAGAGCGAAGGAAGACGCATGACCGGACCGCTCAAGGCCTGCGCGATGGGATCGTTCGCGCGGCGCGTCCGCCTAATGTGGCCTCACCGGTGGCGGCGATCAAGCCTTGGCGTTGCAGCCGAAGCCGATTCTTCGGGCCGGGCCGGATCGATCGTTCAGTCGGCCTGCTTCGCTCGCATCGCGACATGCAACCGGCGCGACGCGCCGGGCCCAAGATCGAAGGGGCGCGAGGGCGGCAGCGGCGCGCCGGCGGTGAACTGGCGCGAGTTTCGCGGCGGCGTCGGCGCAGCCGACGCATCGTCGTCGCCGGCGTCGGTTGCGACGGCGTTGGCGTGCGGCCTTGCGCTGGCGGCAGGGGCCGCGGCTCGGGCTTCAGCTCGGCTTGGAAGGTCCTGCGGGCCGAGATCGTCGCGCGAAGGCGCCAGAGAGGCGGTCCGGCGCAGCGTCGGTTCCGCCTCCGCCAACAGCGTGGGATCAGCGCCGAGCGAGGCTGGCCTGTCGAGACGAAGGGTCGCGAGAAGCTTCTGGTCGTCCGAGCCGGCAAGGCTTGCGGCGGCGACATATTCGACCTTCACGCGAGCCGTGCCCGTGCGATTGAAATCCAGCGCCTCGGCTGTCCTGCGCGAGACGTCCATAATGCGGTTAGCCTCGAAAGGCCCTCGATCATTGACGCGCACGATGATCGAGCGATGATTGCCGAGATTGGTCACCCGCGCATAGCTCGGCAGGGGCATCGTCGGATGCGCGGCGGAAATCGAATCCAGGTCGTAGATTTCGCCATTGGCGGTGCGCCGGCCGTGGAAGGCGTCGCCGTACCAGGAGGCGAAGCCCACCGCGGCATATCGCTTTTCGCTCGGATAATAGGTGCGGCCCGCGACCGTGTAGGGCTTGCCGACCATATAGGAGCCGCCCCCGTGTGGCACCGGCTGGCCGTCGGCGATGACTCGCGGACTGGCCGGTCCATATTTCGAGGAGGGAAAATATTCTTTTGAATGGGCCGCGACACGCTGCAGCGCCGGTTGCTGGGCGCATCCGCCGAGACTGGCGGCGCCGCCTGCAAGAGCCGCGGCGAGAAGCCCACGCGGGACCCGCGAATGGGGCGAAAGGAGTGAGCGAACAGCCAAAGCGCGCGATGAAATTTGCCAAAGCCGTTTCGCCGTCATGCGCGCATCCTGTCTGCTTCGAAGCCTTGTCCCAGAGAGGGACGCGGCTGGGCCAGAGATCTGGATCCGGTTTCCCGTTCCCTCTCGCCAAAGGCTTAAGGGTGGCCGGAGCGGCTGACAATATGCACGCGGCCATGGACGAAGCCGACAAGTTTATGCTTGGGGCCGCGCAGAGGGATTGCCGGGAGCTTCGCTAGAAATCGAAAATACGATGAAAAATGAGAATGTTACGGAAATATGCAACAGTCGCGCGAAATCGCGCTTGGCGCGTCTTGAGGCGCGCGGAAGCGTCCGGAAACGCGCCACAGCGCCGGAATCAAATGCTTGCTTATGGTAAACAGCAAAGCTCGCGCGACGCTGGAGGATCTGCGCCCAGAGGCTGCACGAAACAAGATGAAAGTCACGTCGCAACACACTGATCTAGCGCTATTATCCAGCGCTATCTGTACCCAGGGCCGCCGCATCGTCTTCGCTGAGGAAAGCCGCCAACCGGGCGCCAAGGCGATCGACGTCCTTCGTTTCGCATTCCCAGATGGTCAGCGCCAGCCAGCCCGCCGCCGCAAGATCCTCGCGCGCCTTCGCATCGCGGGCCTGGTTACGCGCGATCTTTTCGCGCCAGTAGAGCGCATTCGCCTTGGGCAGCCGGGCGCCGCGCTTGCAATCATGGCCGTGCCAAAAGCATCCATTGACGAAGATCGCTTTGCGGCGCGCGACGAATACGAGGTCCGGACATCCGGGCAGGCCCTTGCGATGCAGGCGGAAGCGAAAGCCGAGCCTATGCGCAAGCGAGCGCACGCGCATTTCAGGCGTGGTGTTCGTCGATTTGACAGCGCGCATGACCGCGCTTCGCGCGGCGCCGGGGGCCTCGGCCGGCGGCAAAGGCGGCCGGCTAGGCTGGTCCGCCGCCCTCATTCCGGCGCCTGGGTGCCGAAAGCGTATCCGCGCCGGCGCAAGCAGGCGCATCGCGCGGCGAAATCCCTGCCCTCGTGCGAGGTCATGCCCATATCGACGTCACTCGCAGCGCGGTCCAAGACCCACGAGCCAAGACCCGCGCGCGCCATGCCGCCGCCGGCGAAGAATTCGTAAAAGCATGGCGCCAAAGCCACCTTCGCCTCCCCTCGCCCGGCCGGATCGGCCGATGCGCGCCGGCCGGTGGCGACCCCGGCAGGGTTCGAACCTGCGACCTGCCGCTTAGAAGGCGGCTGCTCTATCCAGCTGAGCTACGGGGCCAATCGGGACTTTTGGCGTGGCCTTCAGTGCGTCCACTGGCCGAGGCGCGTCGAGCGGAAATTATCGGAATACGAGACGATCTTGGGCGTGTCCGGCTTCGGCTCTTCGACCCGATAGGCGAGTCCGCGCTTCTTCGCATAAGCGATGGCCTCCTCCTTGTCGCCGAAGCTCAGTCGCACCTGGCTCTTCATGTCGCTTGAGCTGGTCCATCCCATCAGCGGGTCGATTTCGCGCGGCGATTCGGGCTCGAATTCGAGAACCCACAGCTTCGTTCGGGCGCTTCCCGATTGGGTGGCGGTCCTGGCTGGCCGATAAATGCGTGCGGTCATGAAAAGCGTTCCATGAAAAGCGTTCCTGGAGAGGCGTTCCGGTTGCGATCGTCACAAGGCGTTCAGCGAACTATTTTAGGGTGCCCACTGAGGTCCGATCGGCCGCATTTTGCCGGAAAGACCTCGCTACTTTCAAGCTCCGAACGTCTGCGAAGGCTCGCCGAATTGGTCGGGGCAGCAGGATTCGAACCTGCGACCTGAAGTACCCAAAACTTCCGCGCTACCAGACTGCGCTATACCCCGCTTGGGAAAACCGGCTCCATTCGTCGAGGTTCTCGCTATCACGCGGCGCTCGCGCGAACAAGCTTGCCGGCAGGCGCTATTTCGCGAAGATCGGATGCTCGACCTTGTCGCCAATAGCGACGCCGATGCGGGCGGCGGCGCCGGCGTTGAGCTCGAGGACGCCATAGGCCGGCGCGCCCGAAGAGATGATCCGCTCCGACAAAGGCTCGGCGTTCTCGGCGATAGCCGCGACCCTGCCGTTCTTGGCAATGAAGATCATGTCGAGCGGAAGGAACGTGTTCTTCATCCACATGTCGACCCGCCGTTCGGACTTGAAGTCGAAAAGCATGCCGCGGTCAGCGGCGAGAGACCGGCGAAACATCAGACCGCGTTCGCGCTGATCCTCGGTGCGCATCACCTCGACGAGAAAGGGATGACGTCCGCTCGCTGTGACGATGACGAGCTGCTCCAGCATCCCGCTCTCCTGCGCCGAAACGCGGCCCGGAACGGCGGCCGAAGAGGCGAAAAGAACGAGCGCGAGGGAAACCCGCCAGAGGACGGCCGCGCGGGGCAACCAGCTGCGGCTCACGCGCCGAACGACCGAAAATCCCGTCAAATCAACGTCCTTGCGAAGACATCCAAAGAGCGTCCGCCGTTCGTCGGCGCGCGCTGTCAGTGCGACAGCGGTGCTGCCGCGTTCAGAACGCGCACTTCCGCCGCCATCAAGCCCTTCGGCCCGTCGCCGAAGCGCACGAGAAGGCTCTCGCCCGGACGCAGGTCGCCAATGCCATAATGCCGCAAGGTCTCCATGTGAATGAAAATATCCTCGGTGCCGTCGCCGCGCGTGACGAAGCCGAACCCCCTCACGCGATTGAACCACTTGACGACGACGATCTCGAAGCCGCTTGTCGGCCTGACTTGGACATGGGTGCGCGGCCGGCCCTCGCAGGCGCTCAGGCCGGCCCCATCCATGGAAAGGATTTTCAGGACCTGCAAGCCTTTGGCGCGCCGCGTGGCCTCGCAGACGATTCGCGCGCCTTCCTGCGCCGCCGGAAAGCCATCCTTGCGCAGCGTGGTGATGTGTAAAAGCACGTCGGGGCCGCCGCCGTCCGGCGCGATGAAGCCATAGCCCTTGACCACGTCGAACCATTTGACCTGCCCGCTGACTTCGACGAGAGGCTGTCCGAACGGCGCGGAGTCGGCGTCTGCTTCCGAGGCCGGCGCGCGGTTTGTGGCGAAAAACTCATGGTCCACGAAGCAGCCTCTTGGGTACGGTCTTGAAGGCGGAATCGGCGGCGGCCGCGCTATCTTGCCGCAAAGGATAGCACTCCGCCGCCCCTGCAAAAGCCGACCGCCGCAGGAAGATGTGGATGATTTTGAAAAATCGCGACGCCGCGTGAGCTGACGAACGCCTATGGGGTCGCGAACGGCTCCAGAATATCGCCGATGTCGCCGCGCAGGACGAGGTCGGCGTCGGCGTCGAGAGGGGTCTCCTCCCCGTTGAGGATGACGAGCGTCGCGCCGTGCTCTCGCGCCAGCAAAGGGAAGGACGCCGCCGGATAGACGACGAGCGACGAGCCGATGGCGAGGAAGAGATCGCTCCGCACCGTTTCCCGATAGGCGCGCTCCATCGCATCCTGCGGCATCGGTTGCCCGAAGGAGATCGTCGCCGATTTGACCGGACCGCCGCATAAGCTGCAGTCGGGGGCGGCGCCGGTCGCCTCGAAATCGCGCCGAATCGACAAGAGCTCATGGCGCGCGCCGCAGGACAGGCAGCGCGCGTAAGAGCCGTTGCCGTGCAGCTCGATGACGCGCTCTTCCGGCGCGCCCGAGGCCTGATGGAGATTGTCGATGTTCTGCGTGATGATGGCGCTCGCCTTGCCGCAGGCGACGAGATTGGCGAGCGCATAATGTCCGCGGCCGGGCCCGGCGCCAGAATAGAGGTCGTCGAGCGCGAATTTCCGCCGCCACGCCTCCTCACGCATCAGCGCGTCCGACATGAAAAGGCCGAATTCGATGGGCTTGTAACGCATCCAGGATGAGTCCTTGGAGCGGAAATCGGGGACCCCTGATTCGGTCGAAATGCCTGCGCCCGTGAAAGCGACGAGGCGCCGGGACGATCGAATTAGTCCTTTGAGCTCGGCCCGCGCCTCGCAGAGATCGGTCACGATCACGGGCGCCGCCTTCCTCGGCGACCGCGCACCATCCGGTCCACAGCCCGGCGGTCGGCGTCCCAAATTATTGCGTAAACGGAACAAAAATTGAGGAGGCTGCAAGCTGAGCTTGGCTGGACACAAGAGCAGCAAACCGATATCAGCGCTTTCCTTTGTCCTTTTTGCATCAAGGTTGCCTATGGCGAGAAAGACTTCGACTTTACTTCAGCTTGCGGCCCTGCCTCTCCTCATCGGACTGATTACATGGCTTGAGCTGAAGCACCCTATTTCGGCCTTCCGCCTCGCAACGTTCATTCTGGTTTTCGGCCTGCTGGTCAACGTCGCGATTTTGGTCAAAGGCAAGGGGCGCGACCTCGCAATCATTCTCGCCGCGACCTTCTTCGGTCTTGCGATCGCCGAGGGCGTCGCGGTGGCGGCGCAGCCCGGCGACAGCCTGAGCATACCCCGCGGCTGGTCGGTGCGGCAACCCGTCATGGGCTGGGGACCGGCGCATGAAGGAACTTTCCACGCCGAGCGGCGCGATCCGAAAACCGATGCGTTGATCTACAAGGCCGATTACGTCATCGATTCCAATCTCCTTCGCAAGACGACCTCCATCGATTCGGGACCGGCGATCGTCTTTTTCGGAGATTCCTATACGTTCGGAGACGGCGTCGAGAATAGCGAGACCCTGCCGCAGCAGCTCGCCGACCTGCTGACGCCGAGGCAGCGCGTCGTCAATCTTGGCTTCACCGGCTATAGCCCGCAGCAATTCCTGCGCGAAATGGAGACCGGCCGTTTCGACTCCGTCATCGGGCCTGACCCGAAGCTGTTCGTCTTTCTCACCGCCGCCTGGCATGCCGAGCGGACGGCCTGCAAGGCCTATTGGACGCCGCATGCGCCCTATTACGCGCTGGAAGACGGTCGCGTCGTCTACAAGGGCGACTGCAACCAGGGCGCCGGCCTCCTACTGCGCGAATGGCTCGAGAATTCGGCCGCCTATCGCTGGCTGATCGAGCCCTACCGGCATCAGGTCAGCCATGACGACGTCAATCTTTACGTCAGCACGCTCGAAGCCGCCGTGAAGATGGCGAAGGAAAAATATGGCGTCGCGACAGTCATTCCCTATCTTCGCGTGCCGCCGGACTATCTGCGCGCGTCGGGCTTTACCGACGACGAGATCATGGCTCGCCTGCGCGCCGCAGGCGGCATGGTCATCGACGCGTCCCTCGCGGACAAGGAAAGATCGGGCGCCGTCATCAGCATCCCCGGCGACGGGCACCCGACGCCCTACGCCAATCGGGAGAGGGCGGCGATGATCAAGGCTTCCATCGACCAGAATCTGCCGCAAAATCAGTCGAACGTGTCGCTGTCCGACCTCAAATGAGGCGCGGCGTAAAGACAGGGAATCGGCCGGAGAAAGTCAGTTGATGGCGCGCAAAATCGTGACCTGGCCGAAAATCGGCGCGCTGCCGGTTCTTGCCGCTCTCATCGTGTGGATGGAGCTGAAGCAGCCCTTCCCCATGTTCCGCTTGTTGAGCTTCATCCTTTTCTTTCTGCTGGCGGCCGATCTCGCTCTACTCGTGAGCGGTCGGCGACGCGACGCCCTGATCATGCTCGCGTCCGTCGCCTTCGGCCTCTCCGCTGTCGAGGCGCTGGGCGTCGCCATGGAAAAGAAGGTGTCGCTGATTGTGACGCCCGGCTGGTCGGTCTACGAGCCAACGCTCGGCTGGGGTCCCGCTCATCCCGGCGTCTATCATGCGCAGAGACTCGATCCCGACACACAGGAAACGATCTACGCGGCAGATTACACTTTCGACTCGCATCTGCTGCGAGAGACCCATTCCGCCGAAAACGGGCCGGCGATCATCTTCTTCGGCGATTCCTTCACATTCGGCTTTGGCGTCAACGACGCCGAAACAATGCCGCAGGCCTTCGCCGATCTGCTCCAGCACAGGCAACGGGTGCTCAATCTCGCTCAGGGCGGCTTCAGCCCGCAGCAATTCCTGCGCGATCTTCAGGTCGGATATCATGACGACGCGATCGGGCCGGATCCGAAACTATTCATATTCATGACGGCGGCATGGCACGCCGAGCGAACGTCCTGCAAACCGGCATGGGCGGCCAACGCGCCGCGCTATGGGCTCGAAAACGGCGAGCCCGTATTCAAGGGCCGTTGCTATGAAGGGATGCGGCTGACGGCGCATCGGATCCTGTGGGATTCGGCCGCCTATCGCGTCTTCATTCAGCCCTTTCGACAGAAGATCACTCATGACGACGTCGAGCTCTACATTCGGCAGCTCGTCGCCGCCGTCAGACTCGCCAAGGAAAAATACCAGGTCACGACCCTCATCCCCTATCTGACGTCGCCGCCCGGCACGCTTGACGGCACGGGATTCACCGAAGAGCAGATCATGCAGCGCCTCAGGGACGGAGGGGCCGTCGTGATCGACGTATCCCTGCACAAGGAGGAGGCGGACGGCGCCGCCATTCGCATTCCGCGCGACGAACATCCGACGCCGCTCGCGAATCGCTTGCGCGCGAAAATTCTCGAGACCCACATCGCGCAGCGCATGTCGGGCATTCTCCTCTCCCAGTTGCAGTGACCTGGCTGGCGTGACAGGAATTCCTTCAGGGCCGGCCGGCCACCACGAGCAGACTCGCGCCGCTCAGTCGCGCGGCGGCGCCAGCAGGCCGCCGATATCCGCCAGAACCATGACCTGGATCAAGGTCGGGGCGGCCCCGGTCCTGATCGCCCTGATCGCTCTCGTGGAGATCGCGCGATTCGTTTCCTTCTACCGGCTCGTTACCTTCTGCCTCGCCTTTCTTCTTGTGGCGGACCTCGCTTCGCTTGCCCGCGGCCGGCTGAGATTCGCTCTCGTAGCGGTCGCGTCTTTCGCCTTCGCCTTGTGCGCGCTCGAACTCACGGCGCTTCTGTCGCGGGAAAAATTCATCCTCAACGTCACCCCCGGCTGGTCGGTCTATGAGCCGGTTCTCGGCTGGGGCGCGGAGCATCCGGGCGTCTATCATGCCGAACGGATCGACGCCAAATCCGGCAAGCCGCTTTACGCCGTCGACTACACTTTCGATTCGCACCTGCTGCGTAAGACCGTTTCCTCGGACAGTGGCCGGCCGATCGTCTTTTTCGGCGATTCCTACACTTTCGGCATCGGCCTCAACGACGCCGACGCCTTGCCGCAGCTCTTTGCCGACGCGACGCAACGCAAGGAGCGCATTCTCAATCTGGCGATCGGCGGATTCAGTCCGCAGCAGTTCCTGCGCGCCCTCGAGACCGGATTTCACGACAAGGCCATCGGCTCCGATCCGAAGCTCTTCATATTCCTGTCAGCGGCGTGGCAGGCCGAGCAGACGGCCTGCAAATCGTCGTGGGCGGTCAATGCGCCGCGCTATGCCCTCGAAGACGGCGCGCTCGTCTTCAAGGGCCGATGCTATGAAGGGCTGCGGCGGCAGGCGCAGCAATTTTTGTGGGACTCTGCCGCCTATCAACGTTTCGTCGAGCCGCATCGCCTCACCATCACCCGTTCCGAGGTCGAGCTCTACCTCGACGAGCTGATCGCCGCCGTCAAGCTCGCGCGGGAGAAATATCACGTCGCGACGCTGGTCCCCTATCTGAGGTCGGTGAAGGGAACGCTCGACGCCACGGGCTTCACCGACGACGAGATCATGGCCCGGCTACGCGAGGGTGGCGCGACCGTCATCGACGTCTCCCTGATCAGGGAGGGAACTCGCGGAACCGCTCTCGAAATCCCGGGCGAGGGCCACCCGACGCGTCTCGCCAACGAGATGCGGGCCGAGCTGATCCGGGATTACATCGCCGAACACATGTCCGGCGTCCTCATGTCGCAGCTGGAGTAGACAGTGCTGAAAGCCTTCTCGCCGGCGCGGACGCCAAAGCCGAAGTCCCTCGACCGTGGCGCGCTCTCAAAGCTTTTGCACCTTGCGGCGATTCCCGTTCTGGCGGCCATTATCGCTATGGTCGAAATCCGCCGCGCGCCGGGCTTCTTCCGGCTGATCAGCTTCACTCTGGCCTTTCTCATCGCCGCGGATCTCGCGTCGCTGTTGCGTGGCGCCGCGCGGGACGCGACGATCGTTTTCGCCTCGCTTCTTTTTGGCCTTTTCCTCGTCGAGGCGGCAGCCGTCGGCTTTGAGACGCCGCAGATGATCGAATCGACGCCGGGTTTGTCGGTGCGTCAGCCCGTCACCGGCTGGGGCCCCCAACACGCGGGCCGCTTCCATTCCGAGAAGATCGATTCGAAGACCGGCGCGATCATCTACAGCGCGGATTACACCATCGATTCCAACCTGCTGCGCGAAACACGCTCGGCCGCGGCCGGGCGCGCCATCGTTTTCGTTGGCGATTCCGTCACCTTCGGCGTCGGCGTCAACGACGCGGATACGCTGCCGCAGCTCTTCGCTGACGGGCTCGATCGCAAGGAGCGCGTGCTCAACCTCGGCGTTACGGGTTTCGGACCGCAGCAGTTTCTGCGCGAGCTCGAAACCGGCCTCTACGACCAGACGATCGGGCCGAAACCCAGGCTTTTCGTTTTCACGACCTCGCCTTGGCACGCCGAACGCACCTCGTGCACGGCGTCATGGGTTCTGAACGCCCCGCGCTATGCGCTCGAAAGCGACCGCATCGTCTTCAAAGGTCCCTGCTTTGAAGGAGCGGGCCTGCAGCTTCGCGAGTTCCTTTGGAACAGCGCCGCCTATCGCGTCCTCTTCGATCCCTTGCGCCGCAAGACAAGCGACACAGAGATCGAAACCTATATCCGCATTCTTCTCGCGGCCGTCGATCTCGCCAAGGAAAAATATGGCGCCCCGACGCTGATCCCGTTCCTGCGCAGCCCCGAGGCCTATCTCAACGGGACGAGCTTCACCAATGAGAGGATCATGGAGCGTCTGAGGCAAGGCGGCGCTTCCGTGATCGACGTTTCGCTTCTGCAAGAAGAGAAGGACGGCGCGATGATCAGCATTCCGGGCGACGGCCATCCGACGCCGCTTGCCAACCGGATGCGCGCGGCCATGCTGAAGTCCTATATCGAGAGGAGCATCCCCCGCGCGCTCGCGCCGCAAGACTGACTTGCCCGACAGAAACTTGCCCCGGCAGAGCGGCGCGCCGCCTATCGAAATTCGTTTTTTCGTTCCTCTGTATCTTGTAAGCATGTAATTTCAGAATCGGCGGCCCAAGCGCTGACCTCTTGGCCGCTCCTTCACTTTGATCGCGTCGCCCCGCGGTCACGCCGTCGAATGGAGAGAAGATGAGGATTCGCCGTTCGTCTTTCGCGATTTCCATTGCCTTCTCGTCGGCCTTGTGCCTGGCCGGAGCCGAGTTCGTCGCTCCGGCGAGAGCTCAAGCCCCGGCTTCGCCTCAGCCGGCTGTTGCTGTCGGCTCCGTTCTCGCCGATCGGCGTCCAATAACCAAGGCGACCGACTTCGTTGGCCGCGTCGAGGCGATGGAAAAGGTCGAGATTCGCGCCAGGGTGACCGGCTTCATTGAGAGCGTCCTTTTTAAAGAGGGCGATAAAGTCGCCGTGGGCGCACCCTTGTACGTGATCGAGAAGGATCCCTTTGCCGCCGCCGTTCAACAGGCCGAGGGCGCCTTGATCAAGGCCAAAGGTCAGCTGGCGAACGCTACGGCGCAGCGCGAGCGCGCCGAGCAGTTGCTTCGAACGCAATCGGGTTCCGCGGCCACTCGGGATCAAAGAGTCGCGGAGGAGGAAACGGCGCGGGGCGACGTCGCCGTTGGCGAGGCAAATCTGCAAACCGCCAAGATCAACCTCGGCTACACGGAAATTGCGGCGCCGATCACGGGGGTGATCGGCCGCACCAGCCGGACAAAAGGGAATGTCGTCGGACCCGACAGCGGCGTTCTCGCGACGATCGTGAGCCAAGACCCGATGTATGTCGTGTTTCCGGTCAGCCAGCGCGAGTTCCTGACGCTTGCGGCCAAGGAGCGGGGCGCGGCCGCCGGCGCGCTCAAGGTTCGCATCAAATTTTCCGACGGCTCGGTCTATCCGCATGAGGGGCGTATCAATTTCATCGACGTCACCGTGGACAAATCGACGGACACGGTCACGGTCCGCGCGGCTCTGCCCAATCCGGATGGCTTGCTGATCGATGGGCAATTGGTTCGCGTCGCCGTCGAGGGGGAGAAGGCGAAGGAAGCGATTCTCGTTCCGCAGACCGCCTTGATCGCCGATCAGCAAGGTGTCTATGTCTTCGTCGTCGAGGATGGCAAGGCGGTTGTCCGGCGAGTAAAGCCCGCAGGCGAGGTCGGCCCCGAGGCGATCATCGAGTCCGGGCTGTCGGGCGGTGAGCAAGTCATCGTCGAAGGCACGGAGCGCGTGCGGCCGGGCGCGGCGGTGACCGTGAGGCCGGCCGCGCCGGTCGCTGGAAGGAGCTGAGCTCCATGATCTCCTCGGTCTTCGTGCCTCGGCCGCGGCTGGCCCTCGTTATCGCTATTGTGATGGTGATCGCGGGCCTTGTGTCGCTGTTCGCGATTCCGATTGCGCAATACCCCGACATCGTGCCGCCGCAAGTCTCGGTCTCGACGAGCTATCCGGGCGCTTCGGCGGCTGTCGTCGAGGCGACCGTCGCGCAGCCGATCGAAAGCGAGGTCATCGGCGTCGACAAGATGATCTATATGAAGAGCGTCAGCGGCAACGACGGCAGTTATTCGCTGCTCGTGTCGTTCGAGCTCGGCACGAACCCCGATATCAACACCGTCAACGTGAACAATCGGGTTCAGGTCGCCCTGTCAAAATTGCCGCAGGACGTTCAGCGTCAGGGCGTCAGGGTGAAGAAACAGTCTTCGGCCCTGCTCGGCGTGATCGCGATCTATTCGCCTAAAGGCAGCCACGACGAGCTTTTCATCTCGAATTATGCGACGATCAACCTTCTCGACGACATCAAGAGCACGCCCGGCGTCGGCGACGCCAAGCTGTTCGGTCCACAGGACTATGCGGTCCGCGCCTGGGTTCGCACCGACCGGCTGACCGGCCTCGGCCTGACCACAGGCGACGTCATCGACGCGATCAAATCGCAGAACGTTCAGGCGGCGGTCGGGCGCATTGGCGCGCGGCCGATCTCCGACGATCAGCGCCTGCAGCTCAACATCGAGACCAAAGGCCGCCTCACCTCGGTCGAGGAATTCAACAAGATCATCATTCGCACCAATCCGGATGGATCGGTGCTGCGTCTTGCCGACATCGCCCGCCTCGAGCTAGGAGCCGCCAATCTCGACCGCGCCACCCGTTTCAACGGCCAGGCGGCGACGCTCATCGGCATTTATCAGTCTCCCGGCGCCAATGCGCTGCAGACCCTCGACGCTGTCAAGCAGCGGCTGACCCTCGCCGCCAAGAATTTTCCGGAGGACCTCGCCTGGAAGGTCACCTATGATCCGACAACCTTCGTCTCAGCGACGATCGAGACGGTCGAGCACACGCTCGTCGAGGCCTTCATTCTCGTCGTGCTCGTCGTCTTTCTCTTCCTCGGCAATTTGCGCGCGACGCTCATTCCGACGATCGCAGTTCCGGTCAGCCTCATCGGGACATTCGTCGTCCTGAACGCGATCGGCTACTCCGCCAATACCGTCTCGCTGCTGGCGATGGTGCTTTCCATCGGCATTGTGGTCGACGACGCCATCGTCGTCGTCGAGGCGGTCGAAGCAGTGATGGCGGAGCATCCCGAGTTGACGCCGGCCGAGGCGACGATCCGCGCGATGGAGGGAATCACCGCGCCGATCATCGCGATCACCCTCGTCCTCCTCTCCGTCTTTGTGCCCGTCGCCTTCATCCCAGGGATTTCAGGCGAGCTGTTCCGCCAGTTCGCGGTCACCGTCGCAGTGTCGATGTTCCTGTCGGCGATCAACGCGCTGACCCTCTCGCCGGCGCTCTGCGCACTGCTGCTGCGGCCCCATCACGGACCGCGGCGCGGGCCGCTCGGCGCGCTGATGCGTGGTATCGATTGGGTCAGCGACCGTTATGGAGCGATCGTCGCGCGCCTCGTTCGAGTTTCCGTCATCGGCCTCGTCATGGTCGCGGGCTCGATCGCGGGAATCGTCCTCCTGAACAAGGTCACGCCGACCGGCTTCCTGCCCGAAGAAGACCAGGGAGCCTTCTTCGTCGTCGTGCAACTGCCGGACGGCGCCTCGATCTCCCGCAGCGCTGACGTTGTGCAGCAAGTTGAAGCGGTGCTGCAAAAGGAGTCGGCGATCTCCGACTATTCGTCGATCATCGGCTTGAACTTCATCGACAACTATTCGCAGCCGAACGCCGCTTTCGTCATCGTGACCCTCAAGCCGTTTGATGAGCGCAAAGGCGAGGCCGACGGCGCGCCGGCCATCATCGCGAGGCTCAGCAGGGAGCTGCAAACCGTGCATGGCGGCCGGGCGATCCCGATTAGTCCGCCCCCTATCATCGGCCTTGGCACCGGCGGCGGCTTCAGCTACGTGCTGCGCGACCTTGCGGGCGGCAACCCCAAGGCGCTCGCGCAGGTCCTGCGCGGCCTTGTCGTAGCGGCGAATCAGAACGCGCAGCTATCCAACGTCTTCAGCACATTCTCGGCGAACAATCCGTCGATCTATCTCGATATCGACCGCGACAAGGCGAAAATCCTCGGCGTCGAGATCAGCGATATCTTCCAGGCGCTTCAGGCTTCGCTCGGCGGATTTTACGTCAACGACATGAACCTTTTTGGCCGCACCTGGCAGGTTCAGGTTCAGGCCGAAGCCGAAGACCGCGCCTCGGTCGACGACATCAGCCGCATCAACGTGCGCACCCAGGACGGCAAGATGGTGCCCTTGCGCAGTCTCGTCGAGGTCAAGGTCGTCGTCGGGCCGCAGTCGCTGATCCGCTACAATAACCGTTTGGCGGCGACCGTGCAGGGAAGCCCGGCGCATCGCGTATCCTCCGGCCAGGCCCTTGCGGCGATGGAGAAGGTCGGCGACGAAGCCTTGCCCACGGGCTATCGCGGCGAATGGACCGACATCTCGTTCCAGGAGAAACGGGCCGAGGGCAAGACCGCCATCATTCTCGGCTTCGCCGTGCTCTTCGCCTATCTCTTCCTCGTCGGCCTCTATGAGAGCTGGAGCATTCCGATCTCTGTGCTTTTGTCGGTGACTGTCGCGATCGTCGCTGCCTTCGCCGCGATGGTTTTCGCCGGAGTCACTCTCGACCTCTATGCGCAGATCGGCATGATCGTGCTCATCGGCCTCGCCGCGAAAAATGGCATTCTTATCGTCGAATTCGCCAAGGCCCGGCGCGAGCAGGGCATCCCCTTGCTCACCGCCGCGACGGAAGGCGCGCGGCTGCGCTTCCGCCCGGTCATGATGACCTCCTTCGCCTTTATTTTGGGCCTGATGCCGCTGGTCTTCGGAACTGGAGCGGCAATGCTCGCCCGCCGCAATGTCTCGACTGCGGTGTTTGGCGGCATGATCGGCGCGTCCTTCATCGGGATTTTCGCCATCCCGCCGCTCTACGTTCTGTTCCAATCGCTGCGCGAACGCCTGCGGCCTTCACTGAAAGAAGCCGCCTTGGCGCCTTCGGGCGAAGGCGCGGCCGCAAAGGACCATCCGCCGGTCAAGAAAGGCGGCTAATTGGCGCAGGCCTCGAGTCCGGCTTCATTCTTCGGACCAGCGGAGGGTGGAGTTTCCGGCGTGTTTTACGCGTCGGGCCGATCGCGGCGCTCTTCGTGAGGCGGTCGTTGCGATCGCGTTGTCCGTCGGATCAATTCCTCAGGAAGGATCCGACGGATTCTGCCGACAAGGCCTAATCGAGCTCGAAGGCGTTCTTGTAATCGAGCTTCAACGCCGGATTTTGCTGCTCCTTCAGGAGCACGCAATTGCCGACCGCGAGAAACTCGATCTCGCTTCCCATGAAGCAGCGAAACGCGTCTTCGGGCGTATTCACGATCGGTTCGCCGCGCACATTGAAGCTGGTGTTGATCAGCACCGGGCAACCGGTTAACGCAGCGAAGCGGCTGATCAGCTCGTGATAGCGCGGGTTGGACTCCCTGTGCACGGTCTGCACGCGCGCGGAATAATCGACATGGGTGACGGCCGGAATGTCGGAGCGCTGCACATTGAGCTTGTCGATGCCAAAGAGCGCGAGTTCTTCGGCCGACATCTTGCGACAGCGTTCGGACCTCACCGGCGCGACGAGCAGCATATAGGGCGAATCGGCGTCGAGCTCGAACCATTCGCTGACATGCTCGCGCAGCACCGAGGGCGCAAAGGGGCGGAAGCTCTCGCGATATTTCACCTTGAGATTGAGCGCCTTCTGCATGGTCGGCGAACGCGGGTCGCCAAGGATCGAACGACCGCCGAGCGCGCGCGGACCAAATTCCATGCGGCCCTGATGCCATCCGACAGCCTGCCCCGCCGCGAGCGCCGCCGCCGTCTGGTCGAGAAGTTCGTCGTCGCCGACGACGGAGAAGACCGCGCCCGCCGCCTTCAGCCTTTGCTCGATGTCCTTCTGCTCATAGCTCGGTCCGAGATAGGAACCCCGCATGGAATCGGGCTGCTTGACGTTCTTGAGCGCTCTGCCGCGGTTTTCATCGAAATAGACCGCAAGCGCAGCGCCGAGCGCGCCGCCCGCGTCGCCCGACGCCGGCTGAATGAAGATCCGGTCGAAACGGCCGTCGCGCAAAACCTTGCCGTTGGCCACGCAGTTCAGCGCGACGCCTCCGGCAAGACACAGATTGCGCTCGCCCGTCTCGCTCGCCAGTGAGCGAGTGAGCCGCAGCACGACCTCTTCCGTCGCCGCCTGAACCGAGGCTGCAAGGTCCATGTGGCGCTGCTCGAGTGGATCGCTGGCCCGGCGAGGCGGACCGCCAAAGAGCGCGTCGAAGCGCTCATTGGTCATGGTGAGGCCGGTGCAATAGCCGAAATAGTCCTGGTTCAGCCGGAAGCTGCCGTCGTCCTTGACGTCGATCAGATGATCGAAAATCGCCTGCGCATATTTCGGCTCGCCATAGGGGGCGAGCCCCATCACTTTGTATTCGCCCGAATTGACCTTGAAGCCCGTGTAATAAGTGAAGGCCGAGTAGAGAAGGCCGAGCGAATGGGGGAAATGGATTTCCTTGGCGATGGCGAGATCGGCGCCGACGCCGAACGCGGCCGAGGTCGTCGCCCATTCGCCGACGCCGTCCATGGTGAGCACGACCGCAGCGGCGAAGGGCGAGGGGTAATAGGCCGAAGCCGCATGCGAGAAATGATGCTCGCTGAAACGCAGCTTGGCCCTGTCTCCGAGCGCTGGATCGATCGCGCCAAGCTCGCGCAGGAGAAGGTCGCGCTGGAACAGCTTTTCGCCAATCCAGAGCGGCATCGACTTGCGGAATGACGGGAAGCCGGCTGGCGCGAAGGCGAGATACGTTTCGACCAGTCGCTCGAATTTGAGGAACGGCTTCTCATAGAACACGACGCGATCGATCGCGCCAGCCCCGACCTTCGCCTCGCGGAGGCAATAAGCGATGGCGTTGGCGGGAAAGTCAGGATCGTGCTTCTTGCGCGTGAAACGCTCTTCCTGAGCCGCCGCAATGATCTCGCCGTCGCGAATCAGCGCGGCGGCGCTGTCGTGATAAAAGGCGGAAACGCCAAGAACGAGCATGGGATCCCGTCAAAACAGGGTATAGATGAAGGGTGCGACGACCGAACCCTGGCTCAACACAAAGAGGCCGCCGAAAATCAGGAACATGGCGAGCAGAGGCAAAAGCCAGAATTTCTTGCGCGCGCCGAGGAATTCGAAGAGCTCGGACAGGATCGACATGGGTTCTCCTCAAAATTGCTTCGTCATCGCGCCCTCGGCGGGCGCCTTCGGTTCGCGCTCGACCCAATAGCTGCCGGAGCCCGGCTTCAGCTTCAGGCTGAGCAGATCCGCGCCATTCTTGCGCATGACCCAGCCGAACGGCGTCACTGCGCCAAAGAACATCAGCCCCATGATGATGGGGTTGACGATCCGGCTCAGAAGCATCCCGAGCTTGAACCAAGCCCGGTTAAGGGGCGTCAGCCGGTCGGGCGCCGCCATGGCGACGGCCGCGAAGGCGACCCCGAGCGCAATAAGAAGCCATCGCGGAGAATGATGGTGAATTAGCGGCCAGACGCCGAGCACGGCCAGAATCGCTCCGAAAGTCAGGCCGAATTTGCGGTTCGAGCTCAGAATGACCTTGCGAAAGCTCGAGGTGTTTTCATGTGTCTGCATGACGGGCCATATGAGTGATGCGCTGTGTCCAGCCGGGAGGCTGCCGAACCCCCGCAACAAATGTCCGGCCTTTCTTCCGGGCCGACGACGCGGCCGGAACGCTGAAGCCGCGCGATTCGCGCGCGCCTCCTGCCGGGACGAAGCTTCCAAAGTGCTCTTCTTTTGTCATTTCCGGCTTTGCAAGACAAGTCCCGCGGCGGTTCGGCCGATCCCCGGCGGCAAAGCCGTCTATTCGGCCCCGGCGCCCTGCTTTTTTGAGTATCCAAAAAACAGGCGACTTATCCAAAGAAGCCTATAAATTTGATGGACATTGGCTCCCGTTTGTCATGAATGGGACAATACGCGCCTTCCCGCCCGGCGCGCCGCAGCGGAGTTTGAATGCTCACGAAGAAAGGCAAATATGGGCTGAAGGCGATGGTGCATCTCGCTGGTCGTCCGCCCGGCGAGGCGACTCTCGTCACCGAGATCGCCCTTTCGAACCATATTCCGAAGAAATTTCTCGACACCATTCTGGGCGAGCTGCGCAACGCCGGCTTCGTCAATTCCAAGAAAGGCAAAGGCGGCGGCTATACGCTGGCGCGCCCGGCGCATGAGATCAGGGTCGGGCATATCGTGCGCGTCCTCGACGGTCCGCTCGCCCCGATCCAATGCGCGAGCAAGACTTCCTACCGGCGCTGCGACGACTGCCTCGACGAGAAGCGCTGCAGCGTCAGGCTCATCATGCTCGAAGCGCGCAATGCGATCGCGACAGTGCTCGACAACCGCACGCTGGCCGAAATGCGCGCGCTTACAGAGTGCGACGAGGCGCGCCAGATGTATCACATCTGAGGCTCGGCCGCTCTCATTCGACCGTGACGCTCTTTGCGAGATTGCGCGGCTGGTCGGCGTCTTTGCCCATGATGACGGCGGTGTGATAGGCGATGAGCTGGATCGGCACGGCGTAGACGATCGCAGCGAAATCCGGCGCAACGGGCGGCATCGTTATGACCGCCTCGGCTTCGCCGGCGAAATCATGCCCGAGAGCCGCATCGCCGATCAGGATCAGCCGTCCTCCTCGAGCGGCGACCTCCTGCATGTTGGAGATCGTTTTTTCGAGCACCGCGTCCTTCGGCGCGATGACGATCACCGGCATATCGCCGTCGATCAGCGCGATCGGTCCGTGCTTCAATTCGCCCGCCGCATAGCCTTCGGCGTGAATATAGGAGATTTCCTTGAGTTTCAGCGCGCCCTCGAGCGCGAGGGGATAGGCGGTTCCGCGGCCAAGGTAGAGCACGTCGCGGACCTTGCCCATTTCGCGCGCCAGCGCTTCGACGGCGCTTTCGCACTTCAGCGCCTGCGCTATAAGCCCCGGCACGGCCATGAGCTCGCCGACGAGGCGCGTCTCAGTGTGGGGGTCGAGGACGCCGCGGGCGCGCCCAAAGGCGATCGCGAGCGCGGCGAACACGGCGAGCTGGCACGAAAAGGCTTTCGTCGAGGCGACGCCGATCTCGGGGCCGGCGAGCGTCGGCGCGGCGCCGTCGCTCTCGCGCGCCATGGTCGAGCTCATGACATTGACGATGGAGAGAACCTTCTGTCCCTTCGCCTTGGCGCAGCGAAGCGCAGCGAGCGTGTCCGCCGTTTCGCCGGATTGCGAGACAAGCATCGTGAGCCCCCCCGCCGCGAGCGGCGGGTCGCGGTAGCGCAACTCGGACGCAATCTCAACGGCGACCGGCAAACCCGCAAAGCGCTCGAACCAGTATCGCGCAATCAGCCCGGCGATATAGGCCGTGCCGCAGCCGCAAATGGTAAGGCGCGTCAGACTCGCCGGGTCGACCGGCAGCTCGAACGGCAACGCGATGCGCCCGGCCGACATGTCGAGGTAATGCGCCAGCGTGCGGCCGACGACTTCCGGCTGCTCGTGGATTTCCTTCGCCATGAAATGGCGGTGGTTGCCCTTGTCGATCAGGAAGGCGGAGGCCAGCGTCTTGATCTTTCGCCGTTCGGCCGGCAGGCCCGCAGCGTCGCGAAACGAGGCGGAGCCGTGGGTCAGCGCGACCATGTCTCCCTCTTCGAGATAAGCGATCGTGTCGGTGAAGGGGGCGAGCGCCAGAGCGTCGGAGCCTAGATACATTTCGCCCTCGCCGAAGCCGACGGCGAGCGGCGCGCCCTGGCTCGCGCCGACCATGAGGTCCTCCTCGCCTTCGAAGATCATGGCGAAGGCGAAGGCGCCCTTGAGGCGCGGCAGGCTCGCCGCCACCGCCTCGACCGGAGAGCGCCCTCCCTCGAGGCTCTGGGTGACGAGATGGGCGATCACCTCAGAGTCCGTTTCGGATGAGAATTGGTGCCCCCTGGCACGCAATTCCTCGCGCAGCTCGCGGAAGTTCTCGATGATTCCATTGTGAACGACCGCGACCTTCTCGCTCGCATGCGGATGAGCATTGGCCTCGCTCGCTTTCCCATGCGTCGCCCAGCGTGTGTGGCCGATGCCGATATGGCCGCCGAGCGGCTCGGCGGCGAGGCGCTTTTCGAGATTTTTGAGCTTGCCGCTGGCGCGCCGCAGCGTCAGGCGGCCATCCTCGAGGGTCGCGACGCCGGCGGAATCATAGCCGCGATATTCGAGTCGCTTCAGAGCCTCCATAAGCGAGCCCGCCACAGCCGCCTGCCCCAGAATGCCAACAATGCCGCACATCGATGTCTCTCCGCCCCGCCGCGGGTTCTTGCGCCGGAGATGGGTTTACCCGGAGCCGGACGGCATCGCCGCGATCCGCCCGAAACTCATCACGCTATTTATTATGCTTTTTCCGGAAGGATACGGCCCAGCCCGGCTTTTCGACCTGGCGCGACCGCGCGAGCGCGAGCGCGTCCGCCGGAACGTCCTGCGTCACCACCGATCCCGTTCCAATATAGGCGCCGTCGCCAACCTTCACCGGCGCGACGAGAGAGGCGTGCGATCCGATAAAGGCGCCGGCGCCGATCTCGGTGCGGTATTTGCCGAAGCCGTCATAGTTGCAGGTAATGGTCCCGGCGCCGATATTGGTCCCCGCTCCGACGCTGGCGTCACCGATATAGCTCAAGTGATTGATCTTCGCCCCGGCGCCGACGCTTGCCGCCTTCACCTCGACGAAATTGCCGATATGCACGCCAGTCGCCAAGGCGGCGCCGGGCCGCAGGCGCGCGAAAGGTCCGATTGTCGCATTCTCGCCGACGCTCGCTCCTTCAAGATGGGAGAAAGAGCGGATCACCGCGCCGGAGGCGATCGCGACGCCGGGGCCGAACACGACGTTGGGCTCGATGGTGACGTCCTCGGCAAGCCTCGTGTCGAACGCCAAAGTGACGCTCGACGGATCGACAAGGGTCGCGCCGAGACGCATCGCCTCGCCGCGCAGGCGCGCCTGAAACAAGGCTTCGGCGGCGGCGAGCTGGGCGCGGTCGTTGACGCCCATCACCTCGTCTTCGGGCGCGATCAAGGCGCGAGCAGCGAGTTTTTTGGCGCGGGCGATCGCGACGATGTCGGTCAGATAATATTCTTTCTTCGAATTTTCGCAGCCGACCGCGTCGAGAAGGGCGAGGGCGTGGCGGCCGGCGATCCCCATCATGCCGGCGTTGCAGGTTGTAAGCTTGCGCTCCTCCTCGCTGACCTCGCGATCCTCGCGAATCGCCTCGAGCGCGCCCTTGTTCAGGATCAACCGTCCATAGCCGGTCGGGTCCTTGGCCTCGAAGCCTAGGCAGACTACAGCGGTTTCACCATCGGCCAGCGCTTCGCGCATGAGGGCGAAGGTTTCCGGCCGCACGAGCGGAGTGTCGGCGAAGGCGACGAGAATGTCGTCGAAGCCGAAGGCGATCGCCTCTCGCGCCGCGAGCACCGCGTGCGCAGTCCCGCGCCGCTCCGCCTGGACGACGGCGGACGCGTCGGAAACGACGCTTTTCGCCTCGCTTTCGATCTCCGCATGGTCCGGCCCGACGACCATCACGATGCTGTCGGCCTCGGCCTTCGCGATCGCCGCGAGAACATGTCCGACCATTGAGCGCCCGGCGATCTTGTGCAGCGGCTTCGCCTTTTTCGAACGCATGCGTGTGCCGTCGCCCGCGGCGAGGACGATCGCAAGGCAGGTCCGCCGTGAAGCGCTCGAAGGGCTTCGGCTCGAAGGGGCCGCTGAAATCAAGAAATCGTCTCCGTGGAAAGGATCGCGCGTCTGGCCGTGCCGAGCGTCATTTCCGAAGGCGGCAGCCGGGCTGCGGCAGGATGACGCGCAATCGAGGGACGCCCGCAGGATTGCGCGACTTCCTCGACATCCTGATTAGCAGTGAACGCGATGCACTTTAAACTCTAAAAATGCGGCGCACAAAAAAGCTCGGCAAAAGCGCGAGGCGATGCTTATCGCGGCCGGATAATGCGCTATAAAGCGGCTGTCCCCTTTCCTTCAACCTTGGCGCGCGGCGCCACACACAGGCGGGTCAATGGTCCACCGCCGCGAGGTCTTGCAGCTTGCGCTCGGCGCATTGGCGGGCGCGGTCGACAGCGGCGCGCGCGCGGATACGCCGCCCGCGCCCCAGGCTCCACCTGCGCAGCAGCCGCCGCCGGCGCAGCAACCGCCAGCGCAACAGGCGTCTCCCGCAAGCTTTCCCCTCGGCCCCCCTGCCCCCTTTGATCCCGCCATGGTGACGCAGGCCGCCAAGAATCTCGCAAAGCAGCCTTATAAGGATCTCGTCCCGGACCTTCCCGACGCCTTCAAGAACCTCTCTTACAACCAATATGTGTCGATTCATCTGCGTCCGGGCGCGACGATCTGGGCGAACGACAATCTCGGCTTCGCCTTCGAGCCTTTGCACCGCGGCTTCATCTTCTCGAACCCCATGCAGATCAATATCGTCGCCAATGGAGAGGCGCGGCGCGTCGGCTATGACGCCGCTCTGTTCGATTTCGGCAAGGTCGCGCCCCCGACGCATCCGACCGACATAGGATTCTCGGGCTTTCGCATTCTGGCGCCCTCGGAACAAGGCGCCTTGTTCGACCTCGCGACTTTCCAGGGGGCGAGCTTTTTCCGCGCCGTCGGCCGCGGCCAGGAGCCGGGGACCATGGCCCGCGCGCTCTCGATCAAGACCGCCGATCCACGCGGCGAGGAGTTTCCGGCGATCCGAAGCGTATGGATCGAGCGTCCGACGCTCGCCGTCAACGCGCTGGTTATTTACGCGATCATCGATTCGGAAAGCGTGAGCGGCGCCTACCGCTTTACCGTGCATCCGGGCGAGGCGACGATCATCGACACGGAATGCACCCTCTTCGCGCGCTCCACCCTCGACCATTACGGGATTGCGACGATGAGCGCGACGCATCTTTCGGGCGGTCTCGACCGGACGAGAATGGACGATTTGCGCCCTACAGTCGGCGAGATCGACGGCCTGCAAATTCTAACCGGCAAGGGCGAATGGCTCTGGCGGCCTGTCGCCAATCCGACGACCTTGCAAATTTCGAGCTTTGTCGACGACAATCCGCGCGGCTTCGGCTTTCTTCAGCGCGACCGCGACTTCGATCACTACCAGGACGATAACCAACACTGGGAAAATCGGCCATCGCTCTGGATCGAGCCGATCGGCGATTGGTCGCAGGGCGGCGTCGAGCTCATCGAGATTCCTTCGGAATCCGAAGTCAACGACAATATCATCGGCTATTGGAGGCCGCGGCAGCGGCTCGGCGCCGGCGGAGAGATCTCCTTCGTCTATCGACAGTTCTGGGGCGCCGCCGCGCCGGAGCGTCCGCCGCTCGCGATCGTGACCCTGTCACGTTGCGGACGCGGCTCGACCGCCAAGCGGCGCCGTTTTCTCGTCCAATTCTCTGGCGAAATCTTTGCCGGGGTCCAACGGCCGGAAGACGTCTGGGCGAATTTGAGCGCTTCACCCGGATCCATCGTTTCGGTTCGGACGTTCATGTGGTCGGACAAGACGACCTACAGGGTTTTGTTCGAACTCGATCCCGGCAACGAAAGCTTTTCCGAATTGCGGCTTGTCGTCGAAGCGCAAGGCAAGCCCCTTAGCGAGACATGGATCTACCGATGGACGCCGTGATGAAGAAGGAGACGGCGCCTGTGCGGCTGCGCGGCGATTTTGCCGCCGACGTCCTTACGACCTTTCCCTGCATGCCGACGGAAGCGCCGCTCGAGATGCCGGCGCAAAAGCTTTCGAAATTCGACCCTTCGACCCGCCGCCGCAGCCTCGCCCACCCCGCGCTCGGAACTTTCTTCGCGCGCGCCTTCGTCTTCGGCGGCGGTTTAGCGCTGACCGCCTATGGAACGCATGAGATGTACGAGGTCGTCGCCGTCGGCGGCGTGACGCTTCTCGAATGGGCGCTCCTCATCCTGTTCGTCGCCACTTTTTCCTGGATCGCGCTCGCCTTCGCCAATGCGGTTGCGGGTTTCTTCTGGCTTCTGTTCATGGCTCCGAAGCCGCCCGCGCTTCCCGCCTCGCTGCACGAGCGCACCGCGATCGTGATGCCGATCTATAACGAGGCGCCCGCACGAATTTTCGGCGCCCTGCAGGCGATGTTCGAGGATGTCGAGACGACAGGCCTCGGGCGATGCTTCGATTGGTTCTTTCTGTCGGACACGACCGACCCCGAGGTGTTCGTCGCCGAGGAACAAGCCTTCGCTGCGCTGCGGCAAAAGCTCGGCGGAGAGGGCAGCGTGTTTTATCGCCACCGACCGAAGAACCTCAATCGCAAGGCCGGCAATATCGAGGATTTCGTCACGCGCTGGGGCGCCCGCTACGCCCATATGGTCGTGCTCGACGCCGACAGCCTGATGACGGGCAAGGCCATCGTCACGCTCGCCGCGGCGATGGAGGCCGATCCCGACGCAGGGATCATTCAGACGCTGCCGCTGATCATCAACCGCAATACGCTCTTTGCCCGCGTGCAGCAGTTCGCCGCACGGATCTACGGCCCGGTCATCGCCGCCGGCGTCTCCCTCTGGATGGGCCGCGACGGCAATTACTGGGGCCACAACGCGATCATAAGGACGCGGGCCTTCGCCGCCCATTGCGGCCTGCCGATCCTACGTGGGCGGCCGCCCTTCGGCGGCCATATCCTCAGCCATGATTTTGTCGAGGCGGCGCTGATGCTGCGCGCGGGATATGCCGTCTACATGCTGCCGACGCTCGGCGGCAGCTTCGAAGAGAGCCCGCCCTCGCTGATCGATCTCTCGGCGCGCGACCGGCGCTGGTGCCAGGGCAATCTGCAGCATCTGCGCGTTCTGCCGGCGAAAGGCTTCAGGCTGGCCTCGCGCCAGCATTTCGTCACCGGCATCGTGGGCTATGTTTCGTCACCCCTCTGGATGATGCAGCTTTTTATCGGCATCGTGCTCGTTCTGCAGGCGAGCTACATCAGGCCGGAATATTTCACGAGCGGCTTTGCCTTGTTTCCGGCTTGGCCCCGCTTCGACGCGGCGCGGTCCTTGAGCCTCTTTGCGCTGACGATGACGATCCTGCTTCTGCCGAAAGGCTTCGGCCTTCTGCTCGCCCTTTTTCAGAAACGCACGCGCCGCGGCGCCGGCGGCGCTTTCAGGCTCATCGCGTCGACCCTCTTCGAGATGATAATGTCAGCGCTTCTTGCGCCGAGCATGATGCTGATCCAGGCGGGCCATGTCATGCATTTCGTCTTCGGCTTCGACACCGGCTGGGATCCCCAGCGGCGCGACGACGGATCAATCGCCTTCAAGGCGATCGTCCGGCGCCATCGCTCGCATGTCGCGATGGGATTCGCCATGCTCATCGCGGGATTTTTGATTTCGCCCTCGCTCGTCGCCTGGATGTCGCCGACCATTCTCGGCTTGATCCTCGCAATTCTTCTCTCCTGGTCGACCGGTCTACTCGGCGTCGGGCTCGCCTTCCGCCGCGCCGGCTTGCTGGTGACGCCCGAGGAGCAGGCGAGGCCGCCGGTCGTCGCGCGCGCCAACGACCTCGCGGACAGTCTCGCGGGCGAAACGGCGGAGAACGCCGAGGGTCTCGCCGCGCTCGCTGCCGACCCGGCCTTCACCGCCCTTCATCTCGCCTGGCTCCCGTCCGCACAGCGCCGGCGCAATGGCGAGATTTCGCCCGAATGGGCGCTTGCCGAAGCCAAGCTGAACGAGGCGGAAACGATGGAGGAAGCCATGTCATGGTTGAAGCCGAGGGAACGCATGGCGCTGCTTCAGGATCGGGGGCTCATCACGCGCCTCCTCACCCTGCCGCGAAGACCGGCAGCCGCCGAGCCGCTGTCGTAGCGAGGAGGTTGTCCCCCCGTCAGGCGGCTCGCTTCCGCGCGGCTTTGAGCGCCGCCTGCGCGGCGGCAAGCCTTGCAATCGGCACGCGGAAGGGCGAACAGGACACATAATCGAGTCCCAGTTTTTCGAAGAAGGCGATCGACGCCGGATCGCCGCCGTGCTCGCCGCAAATTCCGACCTTGATGTCCGGCCGCGCGGCGCGGCTCCTTTCCGCGCCGATCGCCATGAGTTCGCCGACACCCTCCTCGTCGATGGTCACGAAAGGGTCGGCCGAAAGAATGCCGGCGGCGACATAGCGGCCAAGAAAGGAGCCGGCGTCGTCGCGCGACAGGGCCATGCAGGTCTGGGTCAAATCATTGGTGCCGAAGGAAAAGAACTCTGCCGATTGAGCGATCTCGGCGGCCCGAAGGCTCGCGCGCGGCGTCTCGATCATCGTGCCGACGGTATAGGGAATCGCCTGCCCGGTCTCGGTCTCGACGGCGGTCGCCATGGCTGCGACGCTCGCCCGGACGAGATCGAACTCCGGCTTGGCGATGATCAGAGGCGCCATGATCTCCGGCCGGACCAGCGCGCCGGTGCGGTGCTTGACTTCGACGGCGGCCTCGAAAATGGCGCGAGCCTGCATTTCGGCGATCTCAGGAAAGGCGATCGCGAGCCGCGAGCCGCGAAAGCCGAGCATTGGATTCACTTCGCTGAGATCGCCGAGGCGGCGCAGGACCTTCTCGGTCGGCAGCCCGAGGGCTTTCGCCATCTCCTCAATTTCTTCCGGCCGTTGCGGCAGAAATTCGTGCAGCGGCGGATCGAGCAGACGGATCGTCACCGGCAGGCCCGCCATGATGCCGAACAGTTCGATGAAATCGCCGCGCTGCATCGGCAGAAGCTTGTCGAGCGCGGCGCGGCGGCCTTGAACGTCGTCGGCGAGAATCATCTCGCGGACCGCGGTGAGGCGCTCGCCTTCGAAAAACATGTGCTCCGTGCGGCAGAGTCCAATCCCCTCGGCGCCGAATTTCCGCGCGACGCGGGCGTCGTGTGGAGTATCGGCGTTGGCGCGCACTTCCATCCGCCGCGCCCCGTCCGCCCATTTCATAAGGATCGCGAATTCGCCGGTGAGCTCCGGCCGGGTCATTGTGATCGCGCCCTTGATCACCTGGCCGGTCGCTCCGTCGATCGTCACCGTGTCGCCTTTCTTGAACACAGCGCCCCCGACCGACATGGTGGACTTCGCATAATCGACGCGAATCATGGCGGCCCCGGTGACGCAGGGCTTGCCCATGCCGCGCGCGACGACGGCGGCGTGCGAGGTCATGCCGCCGCGCGTCGTCAATATGCCTTCGGCGGCATGCATGCCGTGGATATCGTCGGGGCTCGTCTCGACGCGGACGATGATGACCTTGCGACCCATGTTTTTCGCCTGCGCGGCCTCGTCCGCCGTGAAGACGATCTCGCCGCTTGCGGCGCCGGGCGAGGCCGGCAGGCCCGTCGCCACGACGTTGCGCTCGGCTCTGGGATTGATCGCCGGATGCAACAGCTGATCGAGAGAGGCCGGGTCGATGCGCAGGATCGCCTCTTCCTGGCTGATCAGCCCTTCGTTCGTCATGTCGACCGCGATACGCAGCGCCGCACGGCTCGTCCGCTTGCCGGACCGCGTCTGCAGCATCCAGAGTCTGCCGTTCTCGACCGTGAACTCGATGTCCTGCATGTCGCGGAAATGCCTCTCGAGAGTCTCCGTCGTCCGCACGAACTCTGCAAAGACCTCGGGCAGCGCGGTCTCCATCGAGGGCTTGTCCGAACCCGCTGCGATCCGCGCCGCCTCGGTGATGTTTTGCGGCGTCCTTATCCCCGCGACGACGTCCTCGCCCTGCGCATTGATCAGGAATTCGCCGTAGAGCTCCCTCGCCCCGGTCGAAGGGTTGCGCGTGAAGGCGACGCCGGTCGCCGAGGTCGGACCCATATTGCCGAAGACCATCGCCTGGATGTTGACCGCCGTGCCCCAGCTTTCGGGGACGCCGTGAATGCGGCGATAAGTGATCGCGCGCGGAGTGAGCCAGGAGCCGAAAACGCTGGCGATCGCGCCCCATAGCTGGTCGTGCGGCGATTGCGGAAAGGGCTTGCCGGAGGCCTCCTCGACAGTCGCCTTGAACGCCTCGACGAGACTCTTCCAATCGTCGGCCTCGAGGTCGGTGTCGAGGGACACGCCCTTGCCTTCCTTGTAGAATTCCAGCGGGTCCTCGAAATGGTGGTGGCTGATGCCGAGTACGACGCTCGAATACATCTGGATGAAGCGACGATAGGAATCATAGGCGAAACGCGCGTCGCCCGAATTTTTCGCCAGCGCCTCGACGGTGAGGTCGTTGAGGCCGAGGTTCAACACCGTGTCCATCATGCCGGGCATCGAAGCCCGCGCGCCCGACCGCACGGAGACGAGGAGCGGCGCCGTCTCGTCGCCGAAGGCCTTCCCGGTCAGCTCGCCGATATGGGCGAGCGCCGCTTCGACACCGGCGGCGAGTTGCGGCGGAAACGTTCTGTCATGCTCGTAGAAATAGCTGCAGACCTCGGTCGTGATGGTAAATCCCGGCGGGACGTGCAGGCCAAGTCTCGCCATTTCGGCGAGATCGGCGCCCTTGCCGCCCAGAAGATCGCGCATCTCGCTCGATCCCTCGGCCCCGCCATCGCCAAAAGTATAGATCCATTTGACCATGTCGCTTCTCTGCAAAAGCGCGCCTCGAGATCTCCGCGCGGTCATCGGCGCGGCGGCGCGCTGGGGGGACAAGGGCGACGCCGGGCAATGACGCCGACGCAAAGCGGGGGAGAAGCCGATTGTCGCAGCGCCGGCGAACGGAGCTGGCCGGTGCTCGGGTATTGCGCGAGGGACGCCCGAACCGGCGGCCGATCCGGCGAATGACGCGGCATTTTCGAGTGGAATTGGAAGCGGACCGCGACTTTTCGAAGCGTCCGCCAAAGAAATGAAACCCGCCGCAAGGGCTTTGCGGCCAGTTGACTGTAACCCAAAGGCCGCGCCCGTTGACGAAATGTTCCACGCCAGCCTGTTCGCGTTGCAGGGCCAAAAATTGTTGGTTATTCCTCTTACAGAGGGCTTGGCAAGCTGAAAATCGATGGTCTTTAACGCCTCGAGCCGAATTTCCGATTTCCCTAAGGGTGCAGCCCGATTGCTGTTCCGGTTGCATTTTGCGTAAAGTTCAAAAGAGGCGCGCGTGACGGTTTCTTCGAAGACTCCTTTGCTCGACACGATCCATTCGCCGGCCGATCTGCGGCGTCTGCCGGAGTCGGACCTCGCCCAGGTTGCGAGAGAGCTGCGCGAGGAGACGATCAGCGCCGTTTCCGTCACCGGCGGCCATCTTGGCGCGGGCCTCGGCGTCGTCGAGCTCACGGTGGCGTTGCACTATGTGTTCAATACGCCGGACGACCGGTTGATCTGGGACGTGGGCCATCAGGCCTATCCGCACAAGATCCTGACTGGACGGCGCGACCGGATCAGGACGCTGCGCCGCGGCGGCGGCCTTTCCGGTTTCACCCGGCGCTCGGAAAGCGAATACGACCCCTTCGGAGCGGCGCATTCCTCGACGTCCATCTCGGCCGGACTCGGCATGGCTGTCGCCAACACGTTGTCCGGCAAGAACGCCAATGTCGTCGCCGTGATCGGCGACGGCGCGATGTCGGCGGGCATGGCCTACGAGGCGATGAACAACGCCGGCGCGATGCATTCGCGCCTGATCATCGTTCTGAACGACAATGAAATGTCGATCGCTCCGCCCGCCGGCGCGCTGTCGGCCTATCTGGCGCGGCTCGTCTCGGGCGGCGCCTATCGCTCGGTGCGCGAGGCGGTCAAGCAGCTCGGCCGCCTGCTGCCGCGCTTCGTCTACGACCGGGCCCGGAAGACGGAGGAGTTCGCGCGCAATTTCTGGGCGGGCGGCACGCTCTTCGAAGAGCTAGGCATCTATTATGTCGGTCCGATCGACGGCCACAATCTCGATCAGATGCTGCCCGTTCTGAAGAACGTGCGCGACTTCAAGGAGACGGGCCCGATCCTCGTCCATGTTGTGACGCAGAAGGGCAAAGGCTACGCCCCCGCCGAGGCGACGAAAGACAAATACCACGCCGTCAATATGTTCGACGTCGTGACCGGCAAGCAGGTCAAGCCGAAACCCAATGCGCCGGTCTATACGACCGTCTTTGCGGAGGCTTTGATCAAGGCGGCTGAGAAGGACGACAAGATCGTCGCCATCACCGCCGCCATGCCGAGCGGCACCGGCCTCGACATTTTCGAGAAACGCTTCCCCGAGCGGACCTTCGACGTCGGCATCGCCGAGCAGCATGCGGTGACCTTTGCCGCCGGCCTTGCGACCGAGGGCTATAAACCCTTCTGCGCGCTCTATTCCACCTTCTTGCAGCGCGGCTATGATCAGGTCGTGCACGACGTCGCGATCCAGAATCTGCCGGTGCGCTTCGCGATCGACCGCGCGGGCCTCGTCGGCGCCGACGGCGCGACCCACGCTGGCTCCTTCGACGTCGCATATCTCGGCATCCTGCCGAATATGGTCGTGATGGCCGCGGCGGATGAAGCCGAGCTCGTGCATATGGTCGCGACCGCGGCTGCTTATGAGGCGGGTCCGATCGCGGTGCGCTACCCGCGCGGCGAGGGTGTCGGCGTCGAAATGCCGCTCGAAGGCGAGCCGCTGGAAATCGGGCGAGGCCGCATCATTCGCGAAGGATCGAAAGTTGCGATCCTGTCCTTCGGCGCCCGTCTGGCGGAGGTGCTCAGGGCCGCCGAAGATCTGGCGGCCCACGGCGTCTCGACGACGGTCGCCGACGCGCGCTTCGCCAAGCCTCTCGACGTCGATCTCCTGATGCAGCTTGCCGCCAATCACGAGGTTTTGATCACCATCGAGGAAGGCTCCGTCGGCGGGTTCGGCTCCTTCGTGGCGCAGAAGCTGACCGACGAGGGAGTTCTCGACGGCGACGGCCCTCGCGCGCTGAAGTTCCGTTCGATGGTGCTGCCCGACGTCTTTCAGGATCACGACAAGCCGGAAAAACTCTATGAGAAGGCAGGCCTGGACGCCAAGGCGGTGGTCGCCAAGGTCCTCTCGACGCTCGGCCGTGAAAGCGACGCGCTGAAGATCAGAATCGCCTGATTCTGCCTCCGCGCACCGCAGGAGCCGCGCGGGAGAATAAAGGGTTATAGCCGGACGCGCAGGCGCCAAAGGCCGGCCGCGTCCTGGCGGCCTCCCGATTGGCGACGACGTGAGCTGATGATGGCGGCGCGGCGCACAGCACGGGACGCTTATGCGCGCAACGACAGAGCCTGAAAGGCGCCCCCGAAGCAACGGAGCCCGCCCTCAGCGGGCCGACGTCATGCTTGTTGAGCGAGGCCTTTTTCAAAGCCGCGCCAAGGCGCGGGAAGCGATCACCGCCGGATTGGTGCAGGTCGACGGCAAAATCTTGCGCAAGGCCTCCGAGCCGGTGGCAGCCGGCGCTCGCGTCGAGGCGGAATCACCCTACCCTTGGGTGTCGCGCGGCGGCGTCAAGCTCGCGGCGGCGCTCGACGCTTTCGGTTTTGATCCGGCGGGTCTCGTCTGCCTCGACGTCGGCGCTTCGACCGGAGGCTTTACCCAGGTCCTGCTCGCCCGCGGCGCTTCGCGCGTCACGGCGATCGACGTGGGGCGCGGCCAGTTGCGTCCCGAGATCGCTGGCGATCCTCGCGTCGACGCACGGGAGCAGACGGAAGCGCGCAGCCTCAAGCCCGGCGACGTTCCGGCGCCGCAGCTCATAACATGCGATGTCAGCTTCATATCGCTTCGCCTTGTTTTACCGCCTATATCTGCGCTGGCCGCAGCGGATGCGAGGCTCGTCGCTCTGATCAAGCCGCAGTTCGAGGCTGGCCCGGCTCATGTCGTCAAGGGCGTCGTCAGGGATAGTGCCGTCCATGATCAGGTCTGCGCCCGCGTCAGGGATCTTGTCCGCCGGATCGGCTGGCGCGTCGAGGGCCTGATCCCCTCGCCGATCGAAGGTGGCGACGGCAATCGCGAGTTCCTCATCGGCGCCAGCCGATGATGAGTTTGAACGCGCGGCTTCATATCGAGCGGCTCGGGCAGCGCGGCGAAGGCGTTGCGCGCGGACCGGACGGAACGATCCTCGTGCCCTATGCCCTGCCCGGCGAATCCGTCGTCGCGGAAGTTGAAGGCGGACGCGGAAAACTGGTCGAGGTCCGCAGCCCCAGCCCCGACCGGATCGCACCTTTCTGTCGTCATTTCTCCGTCTGCGGCGGTTGTGCGGTGCAAACCCTGGCGCACGAGCCCTACGCGCGATGGAAGCGGGGCCTCCTTGAAGAAGCGATGCGGGACGCCGGACTTGCCGTGACTCCGGCAGAGCTGCTCGACGCCCATGGCGAAGGCCGCCGCCGCGCGACCTTCCACGCCCGCACCAACGCGTCCGGCCAGGCGATCGTCGGCTTCATGGAAGCGCGCGCGCATAAGATTGTCGAGATCGAAGCCTGCCCGGTGCTGGCGCCTTCGCTGTGGAACGCCCCCGCCGCCGCCCGCGCGCTGGCGCAGATCCTCGCGGCCTCGGGCAAGCCGCTCGACATTCTAATGACAGGCACGAATTCGGGCCTCGACATCGATCTCAAGGGGCATGGCCCGCTGAACGACGACGAGACGCGCCGCCTCGTGCGCTTCGCCCTGCGGCACGATCTCGCGCGGCTCTCGAACCATGGCGTGATCCTCGTGGCGCAGCGCCCGGCCCTCGTCGCCATGGGCAAGGCGATGGTCGCCATTCCGCCGGGCGCTTTCCTGCAGGCGACGGCAGCGGGCGAGGCGGCGCTCGCCGCCGAGGTCTGCGCCGCGCTCACGGGCGCAAGCCGCATCGTCGATCTCTTCGCCGGAGTGGGCACGTTTTCCTTGCGGCTCGCGGAATTTGCCTCGGTCACGGCGGTCGACGCCGACGAGCCCGCTCTCGCCGCCCTCGCCAATGCCGCGGGCGGCGTGGGCCTGCGGCCGGTCGTGGTCGAAACGCGCGACTTGTTCCGCCGCCCTCTGAGCGCGCAGGAGCTAGCGCCCTTCGATGCGATCGTCTTCGATCCGCCGCGTGCGGGTGCGGACACGCAGGCGCGCGCCATCGCGCAGACGGGCGCCCCTGCCGTCGTCGCGGTGTCGTGCAATGTCCAGACCTTCGCGCGGGACGCCGCAATCCTTTGCGGCGGCGGCTACGAGCTCGAGCGGATCCTGCCGGTCGACCAGTTCCGCCATTCGCCGCATCTCGAGATCGTCGCCACATTCCGCCGCAAGGCCAGGAAACGCCCACGGCGGCTGCTGGGCTGAGTGAGATGTGCGGTCTTACTGGGCCGACCCTTTTCCCTGCTCCGGCGCAGGCGGCGGGTCGAACCACGTGAAGGCGAGAAGCCCGGCGAGAAAGCCGCCAATATGCGCCTCCCAGGCAATGGAGGCGTCCGTGATTCCGATTGTCTGGGGAAAGACGCCGAACAGGAAATTCGCCAGAAACCAGATGCCGAGAAAGCTGATCGCGTTGCGGTTCGAGAGAATTTCCCCGAGAGGCAGGGCCGGCAGACGGTAGGTATGGTCGCCGCGCCCGGCGAAGCCAAGCGCCGCCCCAAGCGGCGCGCCCGGCTGAAAGGCGAAACGCACCACCGCCGCCATCGCGCCCGAAACGACCGCGGAGGCGCCGACGACAGGCTGCAGATCGGCCATATGAGCGAGGAAATGCGCAAAGGCCCCTGCAATAGCGCATGCGGCGCAGAAGACGAGGAAGCGGGCGGTCCCGAAACGCCTCGCTACGGCTGAGCCGAAGGCGACGAGCCAGAGGCTGTTCATACCCACATGCGCCCATCCGCCATGCAGGAAGGCATAGGTCAGTGGCGTCCACCAGACCGGCTTGCCGTCGCCCAGGAAGAAGGTGGCGAGGGCTGCGGCCTCCTCGCTCGAGCGGGCGGCCGCATTGAACGCCTTGTTGACGAGACCTGGGTCGAAAGAGACAGCAAAGCGCCCCGGAACGAAGGCAAACAGCCTGAGAATCTCGAGCTGGGTCTGAAATGAAACGAAATCAGAGAAGGCCTCGATCGCCGCGAGAATGGCGACGAGGCTCAGCACGACGGTCGGCACATTGAAGATCGGCTGTCTCGGAGCCATGCGCGCGCTTACTCGACGTCTTCGACGGCGACAGGCGCGCCAGAGACCTTTTGCGCCAACGCCGCCTCCATGAAGGGGTCGAGATCGCCGTCGAGCACCTCGTCCGGCGTCCCAGAGGTCGCGCCGGTGCGCAGATCCTTCACGAGCTGATAGGGCTGCAGCACATAGGAGCGGATTTGATGGCCCCAGCCGATCTCGGTTTTCGAGGACTCGGTCGCATTCGCCGCCGCCTCGCGGCGCTCGAGCTCCTGCTCGTAGAGCCGTGCGCGCAGCATGTTCCAGGCGGTCGCCCGGTTCTTGTGCTGCGAGCGCTCGCCCTGACAGGCGACGACGATGCCGGATGGAATATGGGTGATGCGCACCGCCGAATCGGTGGTGTTGATGTGCTGGCCGCCTGCCCCGGACGAGCGATAGGTGTCGATGCGGCAGTCGCTTTCCTTGACGTCGATCTCGATCCGGTCGTCGATCACCGGATAGACCCAGACCGAGGCGAAGCTCGTGTGACGGCGGGCGTTCGAGTCGAAAGGCGAAATGCGCACCAGCCGGTGCACGCCCGATTCGGTCTTCGCCCAGCCGTGGGCATTATGGCCTTTGATCAGCAGCGTGCCGGATTTGAGGCCGGCCTCGTCGCCCGCGGTCTCCTCGATGATCTCGACCTTGAACCTGTGGCGCTCGGCCCAGCGGGCGTACATCCGAAACAGCATGCGCGCCCAGTCGCAGCTTTCCGTGCCGCCGGCGCCGGAATGAACCTCGATATAAGTATCGTTGGCGTCGGCCTCGCCCGAGAGGAGCGCCTCGATCTGACGCCTTTCCGCCTCGACCTTCAGGGCCTTGAGCTCGCCGATCGCCTCCTTCTCGGCAACAGAGTCCTCCTCCGCCTCGGCGAGCTCGACGAGGATCACGGCGTCTTCGAGTTCGCTTTCGAAGCGCTTCAGCGACCCGAGCCGATCCTCGAGTTCCGTGCGCTCGCGCATGATTTTCTGGGCAGCTTCGGCGTTGTTCCAGAGACCGGGGTCTTCGACCTTCGCGTTCAGTTCGGCGAGGCGGCGATGGGCAGTCTCGACGTCAAAGATGCCTCCTCAGCAGTCCCATGGACTGCTCGATGGCTTGAACCAACGCTTCGGCTTCGGCGCGCATATGTCTTTGGGCTTTCTTTGGAGCGTCTCGAGGGCTTGAGAACGCGGCGGTTGCGCCGCGGGTCGCCGGGAACATAGGAACAGAGAGCGGGGATGTAAATGGCGGAGCGTTCGGCGAATCCGCAGCTTGGCCGCTCAGCAGCCAAAGCGCCACCCACACGTCCCCCTTGTCGACTCGGCGGTCGGTGTCGCGATCGCCGCCTGCGCCCACGGCAGGGAAAGGCCGACGACCCCGCCGCGCCTTTCACCCACGCGGAGCTTAAGCCTGAGCGCGCCTAATAGAGCCCGCCCGTCCCGGTGCCGACCATGCGGTCGGCGTCGGGATTGACCGCCTGCGCCCGAGGCGAGGCGTCGCTCGTCGCATAGGAATCGGGCGGCGCCGTGCCGGGCTTGAAGGCTTCGAGAATCGTGCCGGAGCCGCTCGAACGCATGCCGGAGCGCGCGTCGACCGAAATCAGCTTGATCCCCGGCGGCACGCGGAACGGCACGTCCGGCTTGTCCTTGAGCGCCATCTTCATGAAATCGCGGAAGATCGGCGCGGTGTAGTGGGCGGCCTGCGCCGAGTCGCCGAGCGAGCGGGGCTGATCGTAGCCCATGAAGACGCCGACGGCGAGATCCGGCGAAAAGCCGACGAACCACAGGTCCTTCGCCTCATTGGTCGTGCCGGTCTTCCCTGCCAGATGCTTGCCGACTTCCTTGATCGACTGACCCGTGCCGCGCTGGATGACGCCTTCCATGATGGAGGTGATCTGATAGGCGGTGAGCGGATCCAGCACCTGCTCGCGCTTGTCGATCAGCTTCGGCTCCGGCTGGTTCTCCCATTTCGCCGCATCGCAGCCCTCGCAGATGCGCTCGTCGTGGCGATAGATGGTATGTCCCCAGCGGTCCTGGATGCGGTCGATCAGAGTTGGCTTGATCCTTTTGCCGCCATTGGCCAGCATCGAATAGGCGGTGGTCATGCGCAAAAGCGTCGTCTCGCCCGAGCCGAGCGACATCGACAGAAATGGCGGCAGATCGTCATAAATGCCAAAGCGCTTCGCGTATTCGGCGATCAACGGCATGCCGACGTCGCGCGCGAGGCGCACGGTCATCTGATTGATCGAATGTTCGACGCCATAGCGCAGCGTGTGCGGACCGCTCGACTTGCCTTCGAAATTTTCCGGCCGCCAGACGCCGAGGCCGGCGCCCTGGTCGATCTCGATCGGCGCGTCGAGGACGATCGACGAAGGCGTATAGCCGTTGTCGAGCGCGGTGGCGTAGACGAAGGGCTTGAACGAGGAGCCCGGCTGGCGCAGCGCCTGCGTCGCGCGGTTGAATTCCGACTGGTCGAAGGAGAAGCCGCCGACCATAGCGAAAACGCGGCCCGTGTAAGGGTCCATCGCGATGATCGCGCCGCTGACCTCTGGGATCTGGCGGAGGCGAAACAGGCCGGGCTTGCCGTCGATCGGGTCGACATAAATGACGTCGCCGGGCGTCAGCGAGGAGCGCGAGCCGGTCCCCCGCGTCCAGCGCAGGCCGCCGCTGTCGAGCGTGCCGATTGCCCGCTCGCGTTCCACCTCGCCCGATTTCTCGCGCCGCGGCTGCAGTCCGATGCGGGCGCCATTTTCACTGGCGTCGATCACCACGGCGAGTCGCCAGGGCGACACGTCGCCGAGCGTCGGCACGTCGGCGAGCGCGACGCCCCAGTCCTGGCTGATGTCGATGTGGCGCATCGGCCCGCGGAAGCCATGCGCCTCGTCGTAGCGGACGAGGCCGTCGACGAGGGCGCGCCGCGCCATCAGTTGCATTTTCGGATCGAGCGTGGTGCGGACCGAGAGGCCGCCTTCATAGAGCTTCTTTTCGCCATAGCGGTCGCCGAGCTCGCGGCGCACCTCTTCGGCGAAGAAACCGGCGGCGAGCGAATTCGGCGAGAGCACGCGCGGGTTGACGCCCAAGGGCTCGCTCTTCGCCTTCTCGCCTTCGGCGCGCGGGACATAACCGTTCTCGACCATGCGGTCGATGACCCAGTTGCGCCGCTCGATAGCCCGTTCGCGCTTCAGGAAAGGATGATAATTGTTCGGCGCTTTCGGCAACGCGGCGAGATAGGCCGCCTGAGCAACTGTCAATTCATTGACCGATTTGCCGTAGTAATTCAGCGCCGCGGCCGCGACGCCGTAATTGCCGAGGCCGAGGTAGATCTCGTTCAGATAGAGCTCGAGAATTTTTTCTTTCGAATAGGCGCCCTCGATCCGGAAAGCGAGCAGCGCCTCTTTGATCTTGCGCTCGAATGAGCGCTCATTGGTCAAAAGAAAGTTCTTGGCGACCTGCTGCGTGATCGTCGAAGCGCCCTGGACATGCTTGTCGCCCTGCATCAGCACGAGGCTCGCGCGGAGAATGCCTTCCGGATCGACGCCGGCGTGATGGTAGAAATTCTTGTCCTCGGCGGAAATGAAAGCGTCCTTGACGAGCGGCGGAATGGCCGCGCCCGGCAGATAAAGGCGCCGCTCCCGCGCATATTCGGCGACGAGCGATCCGTCGCTGGCATGCACGCGCGTCATCACCTTCGGCTCATAATTCTTGAGCTGGGTGTAATCCGGCAGATCTCTTTGGAAATTCCAGACGACCAGTCCCGCCGCGGCGGCGATGATCACAAAGAATATCGCGGCGGTCGCAAAGACGAAGCCGAGGAAACGGGCGATAAGCCGCATGCAGTGGCCTTCTCATCAATTTTGCGCGAGGGGGCCTCCGAAAAGCCCGGCTCTCCAGAACCGGCCCCGATCAAAAACAAGCAGCGTGATCTAAACAATATCGGCGGGCTGCTCAACAAACGCCATGCCGCCCGAAGCCTTCAATGTTCATGGCCCATCCGTGCGGCGGTTTTGTGTTAATAGTTTGTCAGTCATTGCGGCGCCGCGCAAATCCGTTCGGCGACCAGGTCCCCACAAAGTCCTCCTCCCGCGAAACCGCTCAGCGGGACGAGCGGTCGACGCCGGCGATATGAGCCGGCGCGCCGACGCCGGGGGCATTGGCGATCGCCGCCGCGGGCGTCCCGGCGAGCGAAGCCGCAGGGATCGATCCCGTAGCCGGATCGCTTGCCGCCGAGACGTGGTCGCGCTCTGCAAAAAAAGCCGCGATCGCGTCGCTCATCCGCGCCACGGCTTTCTCGCGCCACTCGGGGGATAAGAGCGCGATTTCGTCGTTTTCATTCGAAAGGTAGCCGAGCTCCAGCAGAACCGAGGGCACGTCAGGCGCCTTGAGAACGCGAAAGCCCGCCGAACGCTGCGGGTTCTTGTTGAGCCTGCCCGCGACCTTCCAATAGGTCAATAGTGTATGTGCGAAGACGTGGCTGTAGGCGCGTGTCTCCCGGCGCGTAAGGTCGAAAAGAATGTCAGAGACCTTGGTCTCGTCCTCCGTCCGGTCAAGACCGGCCGCCGCATCGGCTGCATTCTCTTTTTCAGCAAGGCGCGCGGCCTCCGCATCGGAGGCGCGCTCCGACGCCGTGTAGACGGTCGCCCCCGATACCTCGGCCGATTCGGCGAGCGTATCGGCATGGATCGAGACAAAGAGCGCAACCTTGCGGTCACGCGCCATCCGAACGCGCTCGTTCAACGGGATGAAACTGTCGTCCTCGCGGGTCAGAACCGGCCGGTAGCGGCCGTCGGTCTCAAGCTTCGCGGCCAGGGCCTTGGCGAAATCGAGCACCAGGTCCTTCTCGACCAGTCCGTTGACCGTCGCGCCATGATCGATCCCTCCATGGCCCGGATCGATCATCACGACAGGCTTGCCGCCCGAAGGTCGCATGTCGGCGTTGCGCGTCTGGTCAGGCGGCGCCAGAGCGCTGCGGGCGGTCTGCGCGGCCGCAGCAAAATGCGACCGGTCGGTCCTTGCGAGTTCGACGACGAGGCGCCGCCCGTCATCGCGCGCCTCGCATTTCGCGCGCACGATGCGAGCCGGCGACGCCAAATCGACGACGAGGCGCGAGCGCCCCTTTTCGAGCTGACCGAAGCGAAAGGACGCGATCAGTCCGTGCGCCGTGACAAGGCTTCGCGTCGGCGCCCGGCTGGCGACGCGGCCGTGGCGGCGCGGTTCAGGAGCCTTGCCGGTCTCCGGGTCGGTCGCAAACTGAAGGCGCGGCGCATCGACGATGACGCGATCGGGATCCGCGAGCACGAAAGCCGTTGGTTCTATTGACCCGGAGAGCTCGAACGTGAGCGTGGCCTGATCGCCGTTGTCCTCGACTTGGACCGTCGACGCCTGAACCGCCGATGCTTGGACCGCCGGCGCTTTTGCTTCGGCCGCTGCTGAGCCGCCGCTGTCCACCGCCTGAACCGACCGCAGGGCGTCTCCGGCCAGCGTCGCCGCCGGCGCAAAAGCCGTCGCCGTTGCGGCGACGAGGCCTGAACGGGCAATCCTTGCCGCAGCTCTTGCGATGAACTCGAAAGCCATGCGCTTTCCCTGGCGAAAGGATGCGGAGCCGCGCTTGCGCGAAGCTGTCGCCCGGATCATTGCCCCTGGCCTTAGGGCTCCCCCTCAGCCATCGCCTCTGGCGTCGACGGATGCATGTCGATATTGGGACAGACGAGGTTAACGTCTCGTGACCATCGCGCGAACGTCGGCCCACCGCTATGGCTTTGTCGACACAGCCGACCAAAAAACTTGCCAAACCGTCCGCAGAGCCGATATGTATGCTTGTCTTTCTCCGGTTTGGGGATTCGCGGGCTCCGGGCCTTAGGATCGCCAGCGGGTTCTTAACGCCAATCCTGGCGGCTGCCCCGGCCCCCGGCGTCCTCGAAATGAACAGGCGTCGCAGCCTCGTCCGCCAGGCGTCGGGCATGCCGTCACGCCGCGCGTCGGTTGCGCCTTATTCGCCCGACAGCGGAGGGGCGGGACGCCGGATCAGGCCCAGCCACGGCGGACGAACCGGCCGGGAAAGCATTTCGGGACGGGTTGTCGTCGTTGGCTTGTCTTCGATGGAGCCGTTCCAAACAGGTTAATGTGGAATATGGATTTCGCCGCGACGCGTCATTCGACGACCGTCAGTCAATTTACCGAAATACGCGCCTCGTTTTTTCGGGCGCGTCGGCTCGTTGGCGTGAGATCCCCAAATTTGACCTTTGCGGCGCGCTGTTCCGCGGCGCCCCCATATCTGCGTCGCTCCAGCGGCTTGTCGGGCGAAATGCGCCGCGACCAGCCGGGCCTGCGCGCCGTCCCTTCCGCGGCGGACCTCAAAGCTCCGCTGCTCCTCACATCCACCCCCATGCCTGACGCGCAGCGGCGTCGGCCGCGCGAAGCCTCGCTGTCCGTTTTGCGGACATCGACAGGCGCCCGCGGCTCCGCGCGCATTGCGCCAGAACGAGTCTACCATGGCCAACAAAATGCTTATCGACGCCTCCCACCCGGAAGAAACCCGGGTGGTCGTCCTCCGCGGCTCCCGCGTCGAGGAATTTGATTTCGAATCCGCCCGCAAGAAACAGCTTCGCGGAAATATCTATCTCGCCAAGGTCACGCGCGTCGAACCGTCGCTTCAGGCCGCCTTTGTCGATTACGGCGGCAATCGCCACGGATTTCTCGCCTTTTCGGAAATCCACCCTGATTATTACCAGATTCCCGTCGTCGACCGGCAGGCGCTGATCGAAGAAGAGGCAAAAGCCCAGCGCGACGAGGAGGACGATGAGGCGGGCGGACAGCGCCGCAGCCGCCGTTTTCGGCGCGACAAGAGCGCGCGGCGCGCCGAAAAGCGCAGCGACGACGGCGAGATCCTGTCGGAGCCCTATGGCGCGGAGGATGCGAGCGCGGAGGCGGCGCCGCAGTCCTTCGAGGCCGAGGCGTCGAGCGCATCAATTGGCGAAGGCGCCGAGCTGCATGCTGGGCGCGAGGCCGAACTCGAGGCGGAGCAAACGTTTTCAAGAGAAGCGTTTTCGAACGAGGCGGAAGCCGGTGAAGACCCTGGCGCGTCCTTCGAGGCCTCAATTGAAGATCTGATCTCCCGCGACGACGGCCTGCCGGCCCCGGAGAAAGACGGCGCGCCTCTGAGCTCAGACGCCGAGGATGCGAGCGACGACCAGCTCGGCATTGATTTCGCTCCCGAGGGTTCCTTTAAGGAAGAGCCGCCGGCAGACGCGGCGGACGCTGTCTCCGCGAAACCGGACGCAGAGCAAAACGGGGAGAACGAGCCGCAGGCGCGTACGGAAGATCGCCGCGGCGACGCGGATGAGGACGCCGAAGACGAAGATGAGCAGGTCGAGCAGCTCGGCGGCGACGCGATGGAGGAGGTTCTGTCGCGGCCGCGGCGCTACCGCAAGCAATATAAGATCCAGGAGGTCATCAAACGTCGTCAGGTCCTGCTGGTGCAGGTCGTCAAGGAAGAGCGCGGCAACAAGGGCGCGGCGCTGACGACCTATCTGTCGCTTGCCGGCCGTTATTCTGTTCTGATGCCGAATACGGCGCGCGGCGGCGGCATCTCCCGCAAGATCACCGATTCGACCGATCGGCAGAGGCTGAAATCCATCGCCCAGGAGCTCGAGGTTCCGGAAGGGATGGGAGTGATCCTGCGCACCGCGGGCGCAATGCGCACCAAGGCCGAGGTGAAGCGCGATTTCGAGTATCTGCTGCGCATGTGGGAGACGGTTCGCGAAACGACGCTGAAATCGACCGCGCCGACGCTCGTCTATGAAGAGGGCTCGCTCATCAAGCGCGCCATTCGCGACCTCTACAACAAGGATATCGACGACGTCGTCGTCGCCGGCGAGAAGGGCTTCCGCGAAGCGCGAGACTTCATGCGGCTCTTGATGCCAAGCCATGTTCGCAGCGTGCAGCCCTATCGCGATCCGCAGCCGATCTTCTCGAAATCCGGCGTCGAGGCCCAGCTCGACGCGATGTTCCTCAATCACGTCACGCTGAAGTCGGGCGGCTATATCGTCATCAACCAGACCGAGGCGCTCGTCGCGATCGACGTCAATTCTGGCCGCTCGACGCGCGAGCACAACATCGAGGACACCGCGCTCCGGACCAATCTCGAGGCGGCCGACGAAGTTGCAAGGCAGCTTCGCCTGCGCGATCTCGCCGGGCTCATCGTCGTCGATTTCATCGACATGGAGGAGAGCCGCAACAATCGCGCCGTCGAGCGGCGGCTCAAGGATGCGCTGAAGAATGATCGCGCGCGCATCCAGATCGGCCGGATCTCCCATTTCGGGCTTCTCGAAATGTCGCGCCAGCGCATCCGGACCGGCGTTCTCGAAGGCTCGACCGAAATCTGCCCGCATTGTTCCGGATCCGGAATGTTGCGCTCGACCGCCTCGATCGCGCTGCATGTGCTGCGTGTCGCCGAGGACGCGCTGATCAAGAGCGCCAGCCACGACCTCGTCGTGAAGACCAGATCGCCCGTCGCCCTTTATATCCTGAACGAAAAGCGCGGACATTTGCGCGATCTCGAACGCCGCTTCGGGGCCGGCGTCACGATCGGGGCGGACGACAGCCTGATCGGCGGCATCTATCATGCGCTGGAGCGCGGCGAGCCGGCGTCCGGCGGCCATGAGCCGCTGGCCCCTAGCGAAGCTGCCCTTCTCCCCGTCGAGGAGGCTTTCGACGACGCTGCGCTCGAATTCGACGGACAGGACTTGGACTCCGAGTCCGTACTGGAGAAAGATGACGAGGCCGAAGCGCAGGACGGCCGGCGGGAAGGCGAGAGCGAGGCCGACAGCCGCAGGCGCCGCAGGCGCAGGCGCAGGCGCGGCCGCGGCGCCGATCGCGAAGGATCGGGCATCGCGGCGAATGCGCCGCAGCCGCCGGACGATGCGCTGGAAATCGCCGCAAGAATTGGCGGATTGGAGCCTGCGCCCTTGGGCGAGCCGCTTTTTGAAGAGCCGTCGCCGTTCGACGACACCGGAGAGGACGAACAAGAAGCCGAAGTAGCCGTGGAACTCGACTCCGCCGCTGACGAGGCCGAACCCGCAGCCGCGGCGCTCGACGCGGACCTCGCGCCCGCGCCCGAAGAAGCGGGCGCGCCCGCCAAAGAGCGCCGTCGCCCGCGCCGGAGCGCCAAGGCCCGCAGCGCGGCTGCGGAGCCGGCCGATCAGGCGCCGGAGCTCGCACTCGACGAGACGACTCAGCGCGAGGCCGGAGGCGAGGAGGAAGCCGACGCCGCGCCGGCCAAGCGTGGCCGGCGGACGCCGCGCGCGCGCACGCCGCGACGCGCCGCAACCGCAGCTTCTGTCGAGGCGCAAGCGGTCGAAGGCGATAGCGCCCCCGAGAGCGCTCCGGCGCCTGCCGCGGAGGAGCCTATAACGCAGGGACGCGCAAGCGAGCCCGCGGAGCAGCCGTCGAGTTCGGAACAAGGCGGCGGCGCCAGCGAAGCACCGCCTGCAACGAGTCCGGCTTGGGAGGCTGCCGCAGCCGAGCCTGCGCCGCCGCCACAGGAAGACCCTTCGCGCCCGAAACGATCCGGTTGGTGGCAGCGCGCCAAGGCCAGTCTCAGTCGCTGATCTTGCGGCCGGCCGCACTGCGTTCGAGCGCGCCGGCCGTCCAGCCCAGGACTGCGGATTCGATCAGAGGCTGCCCCGGCGCTGCCCTGCCCTGCCTTGAGGTTTCCACAGAGCGCTGCGATAGATCGAACCGACACGGTCGAGGAGTTCTGCCTGATGTTTCAGCAAAGCCAAGCGCGTTCCGTCTGGCGCGCTCTTAAGGTCATGGCCCTGGCGGCCTTGGCGGCGTTCGCCGCCCCGGCCCAATCCCGAGCGGATGAGTTTTCGGAAGCGCAGAAGGCCGAGATCGAATCGATCATCAAATCCTACCTCGTCAAAAATCCGGAAATTCTTCGCGAGGTTGCGGCCGAACTCGACGCCCGCGAAAAGCAGGCGGAAAGCCAGGCGCGCGAGAAAATCGTCGGCGATCCGGCCAGCCCTCTCTTCGACGTCGCCAATCAGGCCATCGTCGGCAACCCCAAAGGCGCGATCACGCTGTTCGAGTTCTTCGATTACAATTGCGGCTACTGCAAACGCGCGCTCGGCGATCTCGCGCGTCTCATCAAGGACAATCCGGATCTGCGCGTTGTTCTGCGCGATCTGCCAATCCTTTCGGCGGGCTCCGTCGAGGCGGCGAAAATCGCCAACGCTGCGAACGCGCAGCTTAAGGGTCAGAAATTCTGGGAGTTCCACCAGAAGCTTCTCGGCTCGCGCGCGCCGGTCGGCAAGGCCGAGGCGCTTGCCGCTGCGAAAGACGCCGGGGCCGATGGCGACAGGCTCGTCAAGGACGCCGCGGGACCCGAGGTCGGCGCCGCGGTCGACCAGTCTGTCGAACTCGCCAAGGCCCTCAACATCACCGGGACGCCGAGCTATGTCATCGGCCAGGAGGTCGTCGTCGGCGCGGTCGGCTACGCCGACCTTCAGGGCAAGATCGCCAATGTCCGGAAATGCGGGAAGGTCGCCTGTTCGTGACCGTTCCTGCGGGTCAGGTCCAGCCCTGACGGCGGGGAATGGCGTAGAAAAGGAGGAGCCAAACGAGAAGTCTGGCTCCTGAAAGGCTCACCGAAAACTGGCGAGGGGGAATGCCAAATTCGGCACTCCTACAATACCAATTCTTGCTCAAGAGATAAAATTACTTTTTGTACATTAACTTCTCGTAACGTAGGCTCACGAGTATCTGTTCATTCAAATTGTCTTGCGTGGCACGCATTGACTTTGATCTATTGGAAAGCCCAAATCGAATTCTTTGGCTAGCCCGCAGCCGAGCCCGCGGTATCTCGGAGGCGCCAACGATGACCTCCGCCGTTTGATATGAAAGGCGCAGACACGCGCCGCTTTTGCGGCGGTCCGCGCTTGAAAACCGAGCACTGAGGCGGTTGCTTTACCGATCGATAATCATGGCAGGAGAGGAGGGACTCGAACCCCCAACCCCCGGTTTTGGAGACCGGTGCTCTAACCAAATTGAGCTACACTCCTACTGTGGACGCTTCTAGCTTGAAGCCATGCGTGAAATCAAGATGTTGAAATTGGCGTCGCCGAGCTGCGCCTCAGGTGCAGCCCGGCCGCTGAAACAGTTGCAAGTCTACGGAGCTGAACGTGGAAAGCCTCGCCGCGCGCGTCGCCTCCCCGGCCGATCTCGTCGCCGCCTTCGAGGCGATCGTCGGGGCCGGCCACGTGCTTACCGCCGCCTCCGATATGGCGGGATTTCTTGTCGAGCCGCGCGATCTCTTCAAAGGCTCGGCGCTTTGTGTTCTGCGTCCGGCCTCGACCGAGGAGGTCGCGGCGATCGTCAGGCTCTGCAACGAAACCCGCACACCGATCGTGCCGCAAGGCGGCAATACGGGCCTTGTCGGCGGCCAGACCCCGGACGACGCGCGAGCCGTTCTTTTGTCGCTGGGGCGGATGCGCGCCTTGCGCGAGATCGACCTTTCCTCCGCGACGATGACGGTCGAAGCCGGCTTGGTCCTCGCCGAGGCGCAGGCGCATGCCTATCGCGCGGGGCGATTTTTCCCGCTCTCGCTCGCCTCCGAGGGCTCATGCACCATCGGCGGCAATCTGGCCTCGAACGCCGGCGGCACCGGCGTCCTCGCCTACGGCTCGGCCCGCGATCTCGTGCTGGGCCTTGAGGCGGTGCTGCCCGACGGGCGCATCTATTCCGGGCTCTCGAAGCTCAGGAAAGACAATACCGGCTATGACCTCAAAGATCTTTTCATCGGCTCCGAGGGCACGCTTGGAATCATCACGGCCGCTGTCTTGAAGTTGTTTCCAAAACCCCGCGCGATCGAGACCGCCTTCGCCGCCATGGCGTCGGCGAAAGACTCGGTGGCCTTGCTCGATCTCGCACGCGACAAGGCCGGCGGCGAGATCACGACGTTTGAGCTGATCCCGCGGATCGGCCTCGACTTCGTTCTGGCTCATGTCGCGGGCGCGCGCGATCCCTTCGCCCGGCCGCATCGATGGTATGTGCTCCTTGAGTTCAGTTCGCAGCGCGAGGACGGGCTCGCGGAGCGCCTGCTCAGCCTGCTCGAAGAGGCGGCCGGCACAGGCCTTGTCGAGGACGCGGCCGTCGCCGCCTCCTTGAGCCAGCGCGCCGATTTCTGGCGTTTGCGCGAAGCGCTCTCCGACGCGCAGCGCTTTGAGGGCGGCTCGATCAAGCATGACGTCAGCGTGCCGACCACCGATGTTCCGGCCTTTCTGGAAGAAGCCGAGCGGGTGGTGGCGGAAGCCGCGCCGGGCGCCCGGCCCGTGCCTTTCGGCCATCTCGGCGACGGTAACATCCACTTCAACGTGTCGCAGCCGGCAGGCGCGGACAAGGCGGAATTCTTGGGACGCTGGGACGAGATCAACGCGCTGGTGCATAACGTCGTCGCGCGCTTTGGCGGCTCGATCTCGGCGGAGCACGGCATCGGCCGCCTGAAGCGCGATCTCCTGGCGAAGACGAAAGACCCCGTCGCGCTCGACATGATGCGGGCGTTGAAGCGGACTTTTGATCCATTGGGGATTCTCAATCCCGGCAAGGTGCTTTAGCCTTGTCCTGAGCTTGTCGAAGATAAGGCGCTGGCGCAGCTTGGCCGCCTCATCCTGAGGAGCCGGCGCAGCCGGCGTCTCGAAGGATGGTCCAGCAAGCGCAAGCCCTCGTGCTTCGAGACGCCGCTTCGCGGCTCCTCAGCATGAGGGCTTGGAAGCGCAAAAGGAAGCGTAATCGAGAAATGGCCGAAACCTTGCTGCCCGTCCTGTCCCGCGTTGCCCAATTCACGGCGGGAGTGCTCTGCCTGCTCCTCGCCGCAAGCGCGGCGCAGGCGGAGCGGCTGGAGAAATGCCCGGTCGACAACTCCCGGCCGACCGAGGTTTCAGAGGCTGTAAGCTCCGCGCCGAGCTGCGCGCAGGCCTATGAAGTGATGAATGTCTGCCGCTCCAATTCGAGCGGAGACGCGCCGCTTGCCGATATCGTCATCCAGAAATGCGAGCAGGTGTTCTTGCCGACGCTCGATGCGCCGGGGCAGCGCGCCTATGGCGTGGCGCGGGACGCCTGCGTGCGCCGCTTCGCGCATCAGAAGGGGCCGACGGCGGCTTCGTTTCAGTCAACCTGCGAAGCGGGAGTGGCCGTCGTCTTCGCGCATCGCGCCGACCTCGCCGCGATGAAGCCGCGCCGCGACCCGAGAAACCCTTATGGGATCCTGCCCACGCAGTAGGGCTTCGGCGCTATTCTACCGCCTGCGGCCGCAATCTGTCCGGCAGAGGAATGAGCGCGACCATAAAATCTCGAAGATCCCGAGCGATCGCCGAATCCGCTTTAAGCTCGGTCAGGGTTCTCGGACGAGGAATGTTCTTGCCGCTCTCCAGCATCGCCTCGCTCCAGAGCTCAAGCGCTTCCTCGGCATTCAATAGAGCTTCATCGAGCGAGTCGCCGGCCGAAATACAGCCGGGCAAATCGGGAAACCAGACGCCGATCGCCTTGTCCTGCTCTGCTTCGACGATGGCGATGTAGTGGGTCATGGAGTTTCGGTCTTCTCCTTACCCCGCCTGCACAAAGCTCTCCAGCACCATCTTGCGGCCGGCCTTATCGAAATCGACCGTCAGCTTGTTGCCGTCGACCGCCGCCACCGCGCCATAGCCGAATTTCTGGTGAAACACCCGCGCGCCCTTCGCAAAATGCGATGACGCGCTGGATTTCGCGACGAGCTCGCCCTCGATCTGCATCGGCCCGCTGCGCGCCCTGCCCTGCGTGAAGCCCGAAGCAGTCCTCCCACGCGTCTCTTCCGTCCGCGCTTGCGCCCGCCGCCATCCGGGCGTGCCATAGGACGAGCCGAAACTGTCCATATTGGCGAAGCGCGATTGCGCATAGCCGCCATAGGCCGCGCCCGTCGCCGCCTCGACGACCTCGACATGAGCGGCCGGCAATTCGTCGAGAAAGCGCGAGGGAATCGTCGTCTGCCACAGGCCGTGAATGCGCCGGTTGGTGGCGAAATAGATCTTCGCACGCCGCCTTGCCCGCGTGATCCCGACATAGGCGAGGCGGCGCTCTTCCTCGAGCCCGGCGCGGCCCGATTCATCGAGCGAGCGCTGATGCGGAAACAGCCCCTCCTCCCAGCCGGGCAGAAACACCGTCTCGAATTCAAGCCCCTTCGCTCCATGCAGGGTCATGATCGAGACGCGGGGCCCGGCCTCCTTTGTCTCGGCCTCCATGACGAGCGAGATATGCTCGAGAAAAGCGCCAAGGTCCGGAAACTCCTCCATGGCGCGCACCAGCTCTTTCAGGTTTTCGAGCCTGCCCGCCGCCTCCGCCGTGCGGTCCTTGCGCCACATGTCGGTATAGCCCGATTCCTCCAGAATCGTTTCGGTGAGCTCTCCCTGCGGTCTCTGGTCGATCATCCCGGCCCAGCGGGCGAAATCGCTCAAGAGGCCGCGCAGTACCTGCCGCTGCCTCGGCTTGATCTCGTCGGTCTCGACGAGAAAGCGCGCCGCCTGCATGAGCGGAATGCGCTCCCGCCGGGCATAGTCGTGCAGGAGTTGCAAGGTCTGCTCGCCGAGCCCGCGCCGCGGCACATTGAAAATGCGCTCGAAGGCGAGATCGTCGGCGGGCTGGGCCACGCAGCGCAGATAAGCGAGCGCGTCGCGAATTTCGGCGCGCTCGTAAAAGCGCGGGCCGCCGATGACGCGGTAAGGCAGGCCGAGCGTGATAAAGCGCTCCTCGAACTCGCGCATCTGGAAGGACGCACGAACAAGGATCGCAAATTCGTCATAGGCGTGGCCCTTGCGAGCGAGCTGCTCGATCTCCTCGCCGATCGCGCGCGCCTCTTCTTCCGAATCCCAGACGCCCTGAACGGTCGGCTTTGCCCCCGCCTCATCGTCGGTGAAGAGCGTCTTGCCGAGCCGCCCTTCATTATGCGCGATGAGACCCGCGGCGACGGCGAGAATATGCCCGGTCGATCGATAGTTGCGCTCGAGCCTGATGACCCTCGCGCCCGGAAAATCCTTTTCAAAGCGCAGGATGTTTTCGACCTCCGCGCCGCGCCAGCCATAGATCGACTGGTCGTCGTCGCCGACGCAGCAGACATTGCTGCGGCCCTGGGCGAGAAGCCGCAGCCAGAGATACTGGATCGTATTGGTGTCCTGATATTCGTCGACGAGCATATATCGGAAGCGGTCCTGATATTGCGCGAGAACGTCGTGGTTTTCCCGAAACAGGCGCAGGCATTCGAGCAACAGGTCGCCGAAATCGGCGGCGTTGAGAATCTTCAGCCTTTCCTGATAGAGCGCGTAAAGAGCCGCGCCTTTGCCATTGGCGAAGGCCGCCGCCTCGCCTGCCGGGACATGCGCCGGGTCGAGGCCGCGATTCTTCCAGGCGTCGATCTGATAGGCGAGCGAGCGCGCTGGCCAGCGCTTGTCGTCGATATTTTCGGCCTGCAGCACCTGCTTCAAGAGCCGAATCTGATCGTCGGCGTCGAGAATGGTGAAGCCGGATTTGAGGCCGACGAGCTCGGCGTGTCGGCGCAGGATCTTGGTCGAGATGGCGTGGAAGGTGCCGAGCCATGGCATGCCTTCGGCGACGGGCCCGGCCAGCATAGCGACGCGGTCCTTCATTTCCCGCGCGGCCTTGTTGGTGAAGGTGACCGCGAGAATCTGATGCGGTTTCGCCCTGCCCTGCGCCAGAATATGCGCGATTCTTGTGGTGAGAACGCGTGTTTTGCCGGTGCCCGCCCCCGCCAGCACCAGAACAGGACCTTCGAGCGCTTCGACCGCCGCGCGCTGCTCCCGGTTGAGGCTGTCGAGATAGCGGTAGCCGCCGGCCGCTGCGCGCGCCCGGGCCGCGACGCCGCCGGGCTGCGGCGCCGGCGCGTCCACTGCGGCGAGAGAAAAAGGGTCGTTCAAAAGCTGGCGGCTCCTCATGGCGCTGACACAGGCGGCGCAGCCGATCTCGCGGAGAACCGCCGAATCACGCCTTGGCGCATTATGCGCCAATTGACAGGCGCTCCCGAATCGATCCCGATCGCCTGACGTTCAATGTGGCTTCGGCGACGCCTTCCGTCGAGCTGAACCGGGGCCGCGGCGCGACGGAAGCCGCCAAAAAGCGACCTTATGCCGCGATTGAAGTATAAAGCGCGCGCTCAGAACCGCCACGGAACAGACCGACTATTTTGCGCGACAGCCTCACCGTCCTCGCAAGTCTTCTCATTCTGGCGCTGACAGCTGCGCTGGTCGGGCCTTATTTTGTCGACTGGAGCGCGCAGCGAGCCTCGATCGAGGAGCGGCTGACCTCAATGCTCGGGGCGCGCGCCGTGATCCGCGGGCCAATCGACCTCAAGCTCTTGCCGACGCCTTATTTTATCGTCGGAGACTTCGAGGTCGACGCCCGGGCGCCGCAGCCTGCACCCGACCCTCGGCCCTCCTGGCGGCTTGTCGCCAAAAGGCTGCGTCTCGAGATCGCCCCCGCGCCGCTCCTGCATGGCGAGGTTGATTTCGTCGAGGCGCGCCTCGAGGAGCCGCGCCTCGAGCTGACCCTCGGCCCCGACGGCGCCCTGCCCATGATGGCGTCCGAGCCGAAGCCCGCACAGCGCTTGCGCTTCGAGAAGATCAGGCTGACGGATGGCGCGCTGCGCGTCGATGATCCCGCCGAGCGCCGTTCATTCGAGCTTGACGGGCTGAGCCTCGAGGCCGAAGCGGCCTCGCTCGACGGGCCCTTCAAAGGGCAAGGCGCGGTCGCTCTCGGCGATCAGCGCATCCCGTTCCGCTTCTCGACGGGCGCCCGCGAGCAAGGGGCCATGAAGCTGAAGTTCTCGGCGAGCGGGGGCGGAGCTTTTCCAGCGGTCACGCTCGAGGGCCTGCTGCACCTTGGCGCAGGATCGCAGAATTTTGCGGGCGCCGCTCAGTTCGCAGGCTTGGATCCGCCCTGGCTCGCTTCCGGCCAACTGAGCTTCGACGCAAGGCGAGCCGCGCTTGGCGCCCTCGAGCTGCGCATCGGCGATGAGCGCCCTCTCGTCGCGACGGGCGAGGCCGAGGCGGACTTTTCCGGCATGCTGAAGGCGAGCGCGACGCTGCGATCGGACGACGTCGATCTCGATGCGCCGGGGAACGGCGCGGCCCTCGTCCGCCTCGTTCGCGCGCCGCCGCTTCCTTTCACGTTGAGCTATGGCGCAAAATCGGTTCTTTTCGCAGGCGCCGCCTTTTCGGACGTCTTCGCCACTCTCGTCTTTGGCAAGCCGCAGGACCAGGGCGCTCCCTCTCCCTGGCTTCGCTTCGAGGCGCACGGGCCCGGACAATCGCGCCTCGCTCTCGATGGCCAATGGCGGCTCGGGACCGGCTATGATGGAAAAGTGCAGGCGAGCGGCGAGGACCTGCGCTGGCTTCCAGGCTGGTTGAAGCCGATCAGTCCGGCGTGGTCGCCACACACGATTTTCTTTCGCACGATCGATTTGTCAGCAAGCGTGCTCGTGTCCAGAGCGGGGCTGGAGTTACGCGACCTGGCCGCGAAAATCGACGACGCCCGCCTGTCCGGCAGACTCTCCTACCGGCCGGCGTCGGGCGCCGCCCCATCACGTTTCGACGCCGATCTTGCAACGCCTTCGATCGGCCTCGCCGTCTTTCGCGATTTTGATTTCGCAAGCACTTTGAGGGCGGCGGCTGGCGACGGATCTTTGCGGCTCGACGCGCGCGCATTGACCACCAGCGGCGCCGACTCGATCGGAAATCTCAGTTTTTCGGTGAGGAAGACAGGCGATCAAATTGCTCTCGATGAATTTACGATCGAGGGGTCGGGCGGAGCCGTGATCGCCGCGAGCGGGCTTCTGTCGAAAGATGCGTTGCACTGGGACGCCCGCGTCGCCGCGCCGCGCGATGATCACCTCGTCGAGATCCTCACCGGGCTTGTCCCGGATCGGGGAACTGGCGCTATCCTCTCGCAGGCGGGAACGTTGGCGCCCATTGATCTTGACGTCACGGCGACAGCGGCGCGAAAGGACGCCGCTTTTGCGATCGAAACCCTCTCCGCCAAAGGAACGATGGGCGGCGCGCGGATCGAGGCGGCGATTGCCGACGATCCGAAGCAGCCGGGCGCTTTTTCCTTCTCGGCGATCGGCGAGGCCAAGGACAGCCTGCCGCTGTTGCGGCTCGTCGGCCTCGCAGGGGAGACGCCGGGCCCGTTGGGGCCGGCGCATCTCGAGGCGAGCGCGCATGGCGAGCCGGGCCGGATGGCGCGTGCAAAGATCGCCGCCTCGGTCGGCGCGGCGAAATTCGCTTTCGACGGCGAGGTCATGACCGACCTCGATGCGCTTTCGGCGACTGGGGCGATGCGCTTTTCAAGCCCCGATGCCGCTCCGCTGCTGCGAGCGACGGGTTTGGTTTTTCCCGGTTTTTCCACCGTCGTCCCAGTCGCAGCCTCCGGCGATCTTGCCTGGTCAAAAACTGGATTTGCGCTCGATAACCTAAAGGCGCAGGCCTTTGGCGTCGCCCTCAAAGGCGCCCTCGCGGGGAGCAACGAGGGGCGACGTGGACTGACCGGGTCGATCGACGCCGAAAGCCTGCCTGCCTCCGCCCTCTTTGCCCTCGTGCTCGGCGCCCCCGAGCCCGTGAAGGCCGGCGCGCTCTGGTCGAGCCTCGCCTTTGCTCCCGCCGCGTTTGAACTCCCCGACGCCCGCATTGCCCTCAGGCTCCACGACATGCCCTTGCCGGCGATCTTGCCCGCGGCGCTTTCGGCGAGGGATGCGAGCATGACCTTCGCCGCCGGGCCGGGATTTTTGCAGATGCAGGGGCTCGCCTTCGAGTTGGGCTCCGGCCGCGTCGCGGGCGATGTCACGCTGCGGCGGACGGGCGCGGACGTCTCGCTCGAGAGCAAGCTCGACGTCGCGGAACTCTCGCTCGACCTGCCGTCCTTGCAAGGGCGGCTCTCCGGCACGATCGACCTAGTCGGAACCGGAAAGAGCGCCGACGCCCTCGTTGCGGGGCTTGCCGGGGAAGGCCGTGCGCTGATCGCCGATCTCGTCGTCCCGCACGCGGATCCGAAGGCGCTCGGGCGCGTCGTTACGAGCTTCGATCAGGATGAGCATTCGCTTGGGAAGTCCGAAATTGCGGCGGCGCTTTCAAAGGAATTGAAGCGCGGCGATTTCCGGGCCGGAAGCCAGAATTTCGACCTTGCCGCCGCTTCCGGCGTCTTGCGCCTGTCGCCCTCGGCGCCGGAGACTGCGGGCTTCGCCGGCGTCTCTTTCGATTTGCGCCGCGGCGCCCTCGCGCAGGCCCTTTCCTTTATCATGCAGCCCCCGCCGAAGGGCTGGACCGGCGCTCCGCCGCAGGTTTTTGTGCAGTTCAAGGGGCCGATCGGGGCGCCCGCGGTCGAGATTGACGCGGCAGCGCTATCGAACGCGCTTTCGCTGCGCGCCATTCAGCGGGAAAGCGCTCGCATCGAGGATTATGAATTCGACATTCACGAGCGCGCGTTCTTCTATCAGCGTCTTTTGTCCGAGCGTCGGCGCGAAAGGGAGCGGCTCAACGCCGAGGCAGACTCCGCCGCGCCGGAAAAGCCCGCGCGGCCCCAATAGTTTCAGTCCGGGAGCGCTTCATCACGCGAGAGGGCGGATTGAAGCACAAAGACGCGGAGCGCCGAAGACAGATTGCCGCCGGCGCGTCCGGCGTCGATCCTCGCGACGAGGGCGGAAAGAGAGAGCCCGCGCGCCTCGGCGAGCGCTCTCAATCGATCCCAGAACGCCTGCTCCAGCGAGACGCTGGTGCGATGTCCGGCGATGGTCAGCGAATGTTTGGCGATCGCGTTGGGATCAGAGCTCGTCATCGCCGCGAGAATTAGCGCTTTTTTCATCGTCGCGTTTCGACGAGAGCTTCGCACCGTCGAGCCTGCGCTCCTCGAGGCCGCGCAGCCTTTCCGCCGCCATCCTCACGAGCCGGCTGGCGCCTGATTTTTCCCGGTTAGCCGCGGCCTTGGCGTCGCCCTCGGCCCGCGCCCGCCTTTTGCGCGCCTGGCGCAGATTGACGATCTCGCCCATCAGGTCTTTTTGCGGAAAGCGTCGATCGAAACGATCTTGTCTTCGACGCCTGGCCGCGGCTCAGCCGCCGCGGCGGGGCGCTGCGGCTCGTCTTTGGCCTTTGCCGGCCCCGCGCTGGCCGTGGATGGCGCCGCCTCCTCGAAGGCGGTCTTGTCGGGCGAACCTGCGTCGTTGGCGCTCGATTCGACGGCGTCGTCATGCTTGAATTCGAGATCAAAGCCCGCCGTGGGATCCGAAAAGCGGGTCACGGCCTCAAAAGGCACCAGCAGGATTTCGGGGACGTTCTTGAACGACAGCCCGACCTCGAAGGCATGTTCGGTGACGCTCAGATCCCAGAATTGATGCTGCAGGATGATCGTCATCTCTTCGGGATAACGCTCGCGCATGCGGGCCGACAGGCGTACGCCACGCGCGTGGGTACGGAAGGTGATGTAAAAATGATGTTCGCCGATAAAGCCGTCGCGGGCGAGATCGCTCAGCACTTTGCGCACGACTCCGCGCAAGGCGTCCTGGACAAGAACGTCATACCGGATCAGATCGACAGCCATGGATGCCCCGGTGCAATTGGGAGGGCGCGCACGAGCGCTCGCGCCCCAGAATACGCCAAGGACTTAAACAAAAAGCCGACGGTTGCAAAGTGGAGGCTTCTGTTGCCAGGCGCCTCCGGACCCCGCCTTAGAGTGCTACCTCCAAGGGCTTTGATTTCGGTGCTATCGCCGCATTACGCAGCGAGCGCGACCGGAGCATAGTTGTCGTTGGCAACTATAAGGTTAGCCCGATAACGGCGGTACAATGCCGGGCAAAAGGCGGTCCTTTACACTCCCCGTCGAACCTATTTCGCCCCCGCCGAAGCCCGCCCTGAGATGCGCGGGGCAAGCGCGCGGGCTTTGGTGGAGGCGCCGGGTACCGCCCCCGGGTCCGAAGAGCTTATTTCGACGCCGTTTATCGCCATAGCCGCACAAGGCGGCTCGCAGAATATAATGCGCCGGCGCGGAAATTCAAAGACGCATTCAGCGCAGCCGCTACAATTCAGGGCGGCGCGGCCTTTCCCCGACATACACGGACGGCTTCGGGCAGCTGCGCTTGCCGGGCGACGAAGGCCAGCTTAAATCGCGCGGCCGCCGCGATGGAGAATCGCCAATGCAGCCCTATCTCGATCTCCTTGACAAAATTCTGCGCGAGGGGACGCCAAAATCCGACCGCACGGGAACCGGCACGCTGTCGGTCTTCGGCTATCAGATGCGCTTCGACCTTTCCGCCGGCTTTCCGCTGGTGACGACGAAAAAGCTGCACTGGAAGTCGATCGTGCACGAGCTCCTCTGGTTCCTGCGCGGCGACACCAACATCGCCTATCTGAAGGAAAATGGCGTTGGCATCTGGGACGAATGGGCGGACGCGAATGGCGATCTCGGCCCCGTCTACGGCCGCCAATGGCGCTCCTGGCAGGCGCCCGACGGAGGCGCCATCGACCAGATATCGGGTGTGATCGAAGAAATCGGGCGCGATCCTTTTTCGCGACGCCTTGTCGTCTCGGCCTGGAATCCGGCCGATCTGCCGCAGATGGCGCTCGCCCCCTGCCATTGCCTGTTCCAGTTCAATGTTCGTGACGACGCAAGGGGCGTCCGGCGTCTCGACCTGCAGCTCTACCAGCGCTCCGGCGACGTCTTTCTCGGCGCGCCCTTCAATATCGCGAGCTACGCGCTCTTGACCGAAATGACCGCTGCGGTCTGCGGGCTCAAAGCCGGCGATTTCGTCCACACCTTCGGCGACGCGCACCTCTATTCAAACCATCTGGAGCAGGCGCGCCTTCAACTGACGCGCGCGCCTCGTCCGCTCCCCACGCTACAACTCAACCGCGAGGTTAAGTCTCTCTTCGACTTCCGCTTCGAGGATTTCGTGCTGGAAAATTACGATCCTCACCCGGCGATTCGCGCGCCGGTCGCGATCTAGTTCGCAATAGCTCGGTTCTGTACCTGTCGTGTCCACCGAATTTTGCTTTCACGCGCAGATCTGGCGCTATCCCGGGAAAGGGGGATGGCACTTCGTAACCTTGCCCCTCGAAACTGCTCGGCAAGTGCGATTCTGTTGCGAGCGCGTCAGCAAGGGGTGGAACTCGTATCCCGTCACGGCGTGGATAGGCACGGAAGAATGGCGGACGTCGATTTTTCCTGACGGAGCCTCGCAATCGATGGTGCTGCCGGTCAAGCGCGCCATCCGCGCCAAGCTTGGCCTCGCGGCGGGCGACGAACTCGAAGTCAAGCTCCGAGTGCTCCGACATTCGCATTTCCCGCTAGCTATCGACCCGGAGGTCGAGAACTGAGATGAAACGTTTGTCTCCTGGCCTTGTCGGCGCCATCGCCGGTGGTCTTGATGCGGCGATCCTGCTCAGCGGCGATGCAGCTGCCTGGCTCCTGCTGCAAAGCCTGCTGTCATGGACCGTGACCGGATGGTTGGTCGTCATTTCGACGACTAGGTTGTCGCCTCTGTAACGATCGCGATGACCCGTTCCCTGGATAATCCAGTTCAGTGCTCCGACAAAGACGTGCGATCACATCCTGCCTATGTTCGTCATGTCCTGCGTCTTCGGACTGGGCTTCGGCGCGACAAAAGCGCGCCTCACACCCCCATGAGAAAGCTCGCCCTATAGAGCGTTTTCGAGCGAAGTAGCTACGGCGCCACGTTAAAAATCCGTCAAGACTAAAAATAGTTAGAAGATTTTCAGATTGTAGAGGATCGGAAAACCCTCTGGTCCTCGCGAAAACTTGTTCGCCGCCGGAGAAGCGATGAGCTATAGGCTTGCCGCAGCTTTCAGGATTTTGCGGCCTCAATGACCTCTTCCGCCTCGGCCGGACGCGAACTCGCCGGCGTTCTGCCCCCCGTCGCGAGCAGCGTTTCGATCCGCGCCGGGATCCTCTGGATGCTGCTGTCGACCCTTTTGTTCGTGTGTCAGGATTCGATCGCGCGCATCTTGCTCGCGAGCTACCCCGCGACGGAAATCGCCTTCGTTCGCTACTTCGTGCATTTCGCGCTCGTCGGCGCGTTCCTCGCCTGGCGCGATCCGCGCCTCCTCGTGTCGAAACGCCCTGTCCTGCAACTCGGGCGCTCAAGCCTCCTGCTTGCGACGACTCTTCTTGGCATGCTCGCCCTGACGGTGATGCCGTTTCTCGACTTCCAGGCAGTCGTCTGGGTCACGCCGGTGCTCGTCGCCGCTTTGTCGATCAGCTTTCTTGGCGAGACGGTCACGCTGCGCGGCTGGATCAGCGTATTTGTCGGCCTCCTTGGCGTCTGGATCATCGTCGCGCAAGGCGGCGTCCATATCTCGCCGTTGATGGTCCTTCCTCTGCTCGTCGCCTTGTGCAACGCGCTCTACCAGATCGCGACGCGCAAGCTGCACACGGCCGATTCGCCCTTAACGACCCTGTTTTATACGGCGATCGCGGGCGTTGCCTTCTGCGTCGGCTTCCTTCCCTTTTTCGGGATCGTTCCGACCCTAGCCGACCTCGCCTTGATGCTGTTTCTCGGCGTTCTTGGCGTCGCCAGCCATTTTTGCGTCATCCGCGCCTTTTCGGCTGCCCCGGCGAACGTCATCGCCCCCTTTGGCTATTCTGCTCTTTTGTGGGCGACCTTCTTCAGCCTGCTCTTGTTTGCGGAAATCCCGGGCTTGCGAACGATCATCGGCGCGGCGCTGATTGTCGCGGCCGGACTTTCGATCTTTTTTGCTCCACGGTCGGCGCGCGCATGACGAAAGCTTCCTTCTTGATCAGGGCGGCGCTGCCGGGCGACGAAGGCCTCGTCCTGTCGCTCGTGCGCGAGCTGGCCGATTACGAGCGCCTTGAAAATCTCGGCTGCTTCGAATGGTCGGTGCTCGACTGGAACGAACCGTCGATCCGCTTTTACAAGAGTATGGGCGCGCGGCTGATGAAGGATTGGCGCATCTGCCGCGTCGAGGACGAGGCGCTGCGCCGGCTCGGCGCGCTTTCGGGAAAACCATGAACGCGGGCGGCGCGCCGCTCGCCCTCGTCGCGGCGATCGGGCGAAACGGCGTCATCGGCGCCGACGAACGCCTGCCCTTTCGCCTGCCGAGCGACCTCAAGCGCTTTCGCGCCTTGACCTGGGGCAAGCCCCTCATCATGGGGCGCAAGACGTTCCTGTCGATCGGACGCCCGCTTCCTGGACGCGAGACGATCGTCGTCACGCGCGACCCCGCCTTCGCCGCGCCGGGCGGCGTCCATCTGGCGGCGGACCCTCAATCGGCGCTCGAGCTCGCGCAGCGCCGCGCCTCCGCGATGGGCGCCGGCGAGATCATTCTCGCCGGGGGCGGAGCGCTCTACGCCGCTCTGCTCCCTTTCGTCGCGCGCATGTATCTGACCCTGGTCGATCTCTCGCCGCCGGGCGACGTCTATTTTCCTGCCATCGACTGGAACGAATGGAAGGAGCGCGAGCGTATACGGCCCGAACCGCAACCGGGCGACGAGGCCACCTTCGAGTATGTCGCCTTCGACCGCGTAAGGCCCGTTGGGCCAGCGCCCCGGCCGCGATAAGGAGCGGCGCCGTTTCGCCCTGATGAGTAAACAAAATCGCGGCGGCGGCGTTTTGCGGTCACTCAGGGGGCTGGACCATGGCGACGAGCATCGAACCCGCCGGAACTCCGCGCTGCCGGGCTGAGCCCCGCCCGATCCTGCGCGCCGCACGCACTGTCGCCGTTGCGGCGCTCGCCTGGCTCCCGCCGCTGGCGGCGTCCGTCCGCGCCGGCGAGCGATCCCTGCCCGCGGACTCAATTCCCCTTCCGCCGGAGAGGCCGGTCTTGGCCCCGGCGCCGCAGCCAAATCCGCGGCCGCAAGCAACGGACAGCGGAGGCGAGGCGCCTCAGGCCTGCACGGCGTTCCTCGCGGCGGCGGGGGTCGTCCTGCATCCCGCGCCCATCGCGCCGCAATCCGACCCCGGCTGCGCCATGGTGGAGCCTGTCGCGCTTCAATCGCTGACGCTGCCGGACGGCGCGCGCGTCGATTTCCCGGATCGACCGACGCTCGATTGCGCCGCCGCCGCCACCTTCGTCGATTTCATCAAGGAGGCCCTGGCGCCGCTCGTCAAAGGCGATTTCAACGTCGCCATCGCCGCAGTTTCGACCGGCCCCGGCTTTGATTGCCGAACGCGCGACCGCATCGCCGGGGCGAAGCTCAGCGCTCATGCGAAGGGCCTCGCCATCGATGTCGCGAGCATAAGATTCGCCGATGGGCGCCTCTACCGCGTCGGCGAGACGCCCGACGACAAAGGCCGCGCTTTCGACCGCGCCGCGCGCGCCGCCGCCTGCGGCTATTTTCATACCGCGCTCGGCCCCGGCGCTGATTCTTTCCACGAAGCCCACTGGCATTTCGATCTCGAGCCACGCGGCCGCGACGGCCAGTCGAAACTCTGCCAGTAGCAGCGAGCCGGCGCGTCGCCCCGCCTGATTGTGCAGCGAGCGGCGGCTCCTATATAACAAGGCCTCGCGCCAATTCGGCGTGTTTTTCGAATGAGGTATCATGCCCTGGGTCAATGAAGGCGGGAATGGCGGCTCCTGGAAGCCCAGCGGCGGGGGACCGTGGGGGCAGAAACCACGCGCGCCGCAACCGGATTTCGAAGAGTTTCTGCGCCGCGGCCAGGAGCGCATCAGAAGATGGATGCCGGGCGGCGGCGGACGCTCCAACGCGCGGGGAATTCTCGCCCTTGTTCTGATCGGCGCGATTTTCTGGCTGCTCTCCGGCTTTTATACGGTCGGACCCAATGAGGTTGGCCTCAACAAGATCTTCGGCCGCTATACCGGCAAGACGGGCCCGGGCCTCAACTACAACCTGCCTTTCCCGGTCGGCGAGGTGCAGAAGCTGCAGGTCACCAATCGCAACACCATCAACATCGGCTTCACCTATAGGACGGACATGCGAACATCCGTCGATCTGCCGGAGGAGAGCTTGATGCTGACCGGCGACGAAAACATCGCCGACGTCAAATTCGTCGTCATTTGGCAGATCGATCCGGTGCACCCTGAGGACTACGCTTTCAACGTCGCCAATCAACGAGAGACGGTGAAGGCGGTCGCGGAAAGCGCGATGCGCGAAGTCATCGGCCGCAGCCAGATTCAGCGCATCCTGACCGCCGAGCGAAAGGTCATCGAGCCCGCCGTGCAGGAGCTCATGCAGAAGATCCTCGATCACTACAAGGCCGGCGTGCTCGTGCTTCAGGTGCAGTTGCAATCAGTCGATCCGCCCGAGCAGGTCATCGCCGCCTTCCGCGACGTGACCGCCGCGCAGCAGGATCAGAACCGCATGCGCAACGAGGCTGAAGCCTACGCCAATCGCGTGGTGCCGGAAGCGCGAGGCAAGGCGGCGGCCACCATTCAGGAGGCCGAAGGCTACCGCCAGCAGACCGTCGCCGAAGCGACCGGCCAGGCCGCGCGCTTCAATAAGATCTACGACGAATATAAAAAGGCGCCCGAAGTGACGCGCGAGCGGATGTATCTCGAGACGATGGAGCGCGTCTATGGCGGCATGGACAAGGTCGTCGTGGACCAGAGCGGCCAGGGTCCGGGCGTCGTGCCTTATCTGCCGCTTGGCGCCCTGACGCCGAAGCAGAACGAGGGAGCGCGCAAATGAGGGGCGCCTCCACTTTCGGAATTCTGGTCGCGGCGGTCATTCTCCTGATCCTGCTCGCCGCCTCGACGTTTACTGTGCAACAGACCGAGCAGGCGCTGGTGCTGCGCTTCGGCGAGCCGGTCGCCGGCCGCGGGCTTGTGACGAATCCGGGGCTCCATTTCAAGCTGCCTTTCATCGAGAACGTGATCTATCTCGACAATCGCATCCTTGATCTCGAAGCGCCGAAACAGGAGGTCCTCGCCTCCGACAATACGCGCATCGAGGTCGATTCCTTCCTGCGCTACAAAATCGTCGATCCGCTGAAATTTTATCAGACCGTCGGCTCCGTCGACCGTGCCAACGCTCAGCTCGGATTCGTCCTGAACTCGGCCGTCCGGCGCGTTCTCGGCGAGGCCAATCTGACTCAGATCGTCCGTGACGACCGGGCGAGCCTGATGGCGAAGATCAGGGATCAGGTCAATTCGGAAGGCGGCCGGCTCGGGGTCGTCGCCGTCGACGTGCGCATTCGCCGCGCCGATCTGCCTAAGCAGATTTCCGAAAAAGTGTTCAGCCGGATGCAGACGGAACGCGCGAGAGAGGCTGCGGAATATCGCGCGCAGGGCTCGGAGCAGGCGCAAAAGATCATCGCCGCGGCCGATCGCAACGTCGTCGTCCTGCGCGGCGAGGCGCAGCGCCAAGCCGACCAGACACGCGGCGAAGGCGACGCCGAACGCAACCGTATCTTCGCCGAGGCCTTCGGCAAGGACCCGGATTTCTTCGCCTTCTACCGCTCCATGCAGGCCTATGAGGCGGGGCTGAAAGCGAGCGATACGCGGATGATCGTCAGCCCGAAATCGGATTTCTTCCGCTATTTCGGCTCGGCGAAAGGCGAGATGCCGAAGGGCGAGACGACGACTTCGGAGGCGCGGCAGCCGACGACGACGTCGACGCCTTAAGGCGTGCGCCCGCCCTTGAGCGCCTGCGTTCGCGTCTGCGAAACGCCAACACGAACGGCAGCGCTTTATCGCGCCCTGAAATTCCACTAAGCTTGTACCCCGTCATCCGATTTCAGGCAGGTAGAGCGCTCTCGCCCAGTGACGAACGAGCCTATAGACGGCAAGATCCGAGCTTCCGCGCGGCGCGCTGAGCGTTACGCCGCCGGACGCCGCTTGCGCGACGCCGTTCCGCGCGAAATTCAAGCGAATTGTCCAGCGGAGACGGAACGCGATCCTATCGCGATCCTCGCCGAGTCGGAGGCCGGGCGCTTGCCCCGCCTCCTGCCGATCCGCTACGAACGCATGCGGGCGTCGTCCTTCGCCTTTCTGCGCGGCGCGGCGGCGGTGATGGCGCATGATCTGCGAAGCGCGCCAAGGCTCGGACTTCCGGTGCAGGCCTGCGGCGATTGCCATCTAATGAATTTCGGCGTTTTCTCCACGCCGGAAGAACGCATTCTCTTCGACATCAATGATTTCGACGAGACGCTTCCCGGCGTCGACTTCATCGTCGATCTGAAGCGGCTCGCCGCCAGCGTGGCCGTCGCCGCTCTCGACGCTGGGCTTTCCAGCAAAAAGGCCGAAGCGCTGGCGCGGAGCGTCGCAAAGGAATATCGCGACTTCATGCGCGCCCTCGCCGCACTGTCTCCGCTCGAGGTCTGGCACACCCACATCGACATCAAGAACGAGGTTCTGCGGATCGAAGACTGTAAGCTGCGCAATCAGCTTCTGGCGATTCTGGTCAAGTCGAAAAAAGCTCTCGAGGCGGACGATAATTTCCCGCATCTCGCGACAGTGAAAGGCGGCGCTGCGAAAATCGCGGACCGGCCCCCGCTGATCTACCACTTTGACGCCAGCCCGGCAGTTGAGCGGATCGACCCGGCCTCCGTCTTCGCGGTCTATCGGGATACGCTCTTCCCGCAATTGCGCGCGCTGACGCTGCGCTATGATCTCACCGACATCGCGATGAAGGTGGTGGGCGTTGGCTCTGTCGGCACGTTTTGCGCCGTCGGCCTGTTCATGACAGGCGACGGAGATCATCTGTTCTTGCAGCTGAAGCAGGCGATGAATTCGGTCTTGGAGCAGATCACCCCACCGGCGGCCGGATTCGCCGAGCAGGGCCTGCGCGTCGTCGAAGGGCAGCGAGCGCTTCAGGCGGCGAGCGATTCTTTCCTGAGCTGGACGCATGATCAGGCGAGCGGACGGCAGTTCTACGTCCGCCAGCTCAAGAACCGGCGTCTCGGCTCGATCGGCGAGGTCATCGAGGAACGGGCGCTCGAGCCCTATGCCGGTCTCTGCGGACGCACCTTGGCGCGGGCGCACGCCCGCACCGGCGATCCGGCGGCGATCGCCGGCTATATGGGAAAAGCCGAAATCCTCGACGAAGCTCTGGGCGCTTTTGCGATGAGCTATGCCGCTTTGACTGCGCGGGATCATGCGGCTCTGGTGAAGGCTGCGCCACCGACTGCGCCGTCTTCCGAGCCGGCTCGAGCCCATGCTCACGCGTCATGACGTCGCGCCTAGCGCCTGAGTCCACGAAGTTTCGCTGGATTTTGCCCGCCGTTTCCGTTCCATTGCCTTAGGCGGCGATGCGTCAGGGTGGCATCCCGAAAACCTGAGCGCTTTTCCGAAGCGAGAAGGCGTTGATGCAAGCCTGTGAAATGGCGGCCCAGTTGCGCAAGCGCCCCCACGAAGCCCGAAAGAAGAATGATAGGCGGCGGCAAGTGCGTCTGTGTGGAGGAGAATAGTCTCATGGGTTTGTTCCAGGATGCGCGTCGCGGCGGCTTGCCTTTCGCCCTTGCAGGCGCGCTGCTCCTTGGCGCCGTTCCGTCGATCGGGAGCAGAGGCGCGGCCTACGCAAAGGGTCCCGACTCGCTCGCCGACCTCGCCGCCGACGTCAGCGACACCGTCGTCAACATTTCGGCGACCCAGACGATGGACGACCGGCACGCGTCGAATGCGCCGCAACTCGATCGCGGCACGCCGTTCGATGATCTGTTCGAGGAATTCTTCCGCCGCCGCCAGCAAGGTCAGGGCGGCCCAGATCAGACGCCGCGGGGCCCGCGCGAGCGCAAATCCAATTCTCTGGGCTCGGGCTTTGTGATCGATCCGTCGGGGATCATCATCACCAATAATCACGTCATCGCCGACGCCAATGAGGTGACGGTCATCTTCGCCGACGGCCAGAAGCTGAAGGCGGATGTCCTCGGCAAGGATTCGAAAGTCGACGTTGCGGTTCTCAAGGTCAAGCCCGACAAGCCGCTGAAGGCCGCAAAATTCGGCGACAGCGACAAGATGCGCGTCGGCGATTGGGTCATCGCCGTCGGCAATCCGTTCGGCCTCGGCGGAACCGTCACCGCAGGCATTATTTCGGCCTGCAATCGCAACATTGATTCCGGCCCCTACGACAATTATTTCCAGACCGACGCGGCGATCAACAAGGGCAATTCAGGCGGCCCGCTGTTCAACATGGCGGGCGAAGTCATTGGCGTCAACACGGCGATCCTCTCGCCGTCCGGCGGCTCGATCGGCATCGGCTTCTCGACGCCTTCGGCGACCGTGAAGCCCGTCATCGAGCAATTGCAGAAGTACGGCGAGACGCGGCGCGGCTGGCTCGGCGTGCGCATTCAGAACGTCGACGACACGATCGCCGAAACCCTAAATCTCGGCTCGGTCCGCGGCGCCCTCGTCGCTGGAACGAACGATAAAGGACCGGCCCAGGCGGCGGGCCTGCAAGCTGGCGACGTGATCCTGAAATTCGACGGCGTCGACATCAAGGAATCGCACGATCTGCCGAAGATCGTCGCGTCGGAGCCGGTTGGCAAGGACGTCGACGTCGTGCTTTTGCGCAAGGGCAAGGAGATCACGAAGAGAATCAAGCTCGGCCGCCTCGAGGAAAATGAGAAGCAGCTTGCGGCGCTGACGGTCAAGCCCGGCGGCGGCGACAAGGCGGGGCCGAAAGCGTCTGTCGCAAAGGCCCTCGGAATGGAATTCTCAAGCCTCAGCGACAACGTGCGGCAGAAATATTCGATCAAGCCCGGCGTCGCCGCAGGCGTCGTCGTGACGGACGTCGATCCCTATTCGGGCGCGGCCGACAAACATATTCAGCCAGGCGAAATCATCATCGAAATCAATCAGGAGTCGGTGAAGGAGCCGGGCGACGTCACGACAAAGATCGAGGCGCTGCAAAAGGACGGCAAGAAATCCGCCTTGTTCCTGGTGGCCAACGGACAGGGAGAAATGCGCTTCGTCGCTCTCGCGCTTCCATAAGGCGCAAGAAGCCAAAGGGAGTGAAGACTGCTCGGATCGTTTCCGTGCCTATTTCCTCTGCATTCCCTCTGCCTCTTCCATGCCTCTTCCCCTTGCCGATAGGGAAAGGCGTCGTTATAAGACCCCTGCCAGAAGCGGCCGGCGTCTCGCCCGGCCCGGGAAGTCGGAGTGTAGCGCAGCCTGGTAGCGCACCTCGTTCGGGACGAGGGGGTCGGAGGTTCGAATCCTCTCACTCCGACCAAATTTCGCTTAACTATTTGATTTTTAATTACTATTTTTGGGGCTAATTTGACGGCCCCACTTTCGGTCCCATTTCTGGATTGCGGCATGCGAAAGCATGGGCAGCGCTGCGACGGCGGCAGCCGTCTCTTCGCTCGTCGAGAGCAGCAGGCTCTGCGATTCCGCTCCCTTCGCTTGTTTCGCTGACGTTGTGCCCGTGTGTCGACGGCCATCCAAACGGCCAAAGCGACGCGAGGCTCTTGGTCTGATCGAGAGGCAAGGCGAACGCTGATCAGCGCGTAGCGCCACCGCCCAAATACGCGACGACCGCCAGAAACAGGCCCGCCACGACGAACAACGCCGTTAAGGCGATCACCTCAGGAGGTACGGGACGTTTGGACTGAGCCGCCCCGGGATGAGCCGGATCAGGAACGGTCGCTGACTCTCGCACAGCCTGGGCCGGCTTTCGGCGCAGCGGCGGGGGCGGGGGCGGCCGGGCCGCAGCAATCTTCATGGTCGGCGACGGAGGCGGCCTGCCCCCGGCGAGGAGGTAGACATAGGCCGCCATCAGCGCCGGCGCGAGCAGGGTCAAAGCGGGAGCCTGCGTTGCGATCCACTTTTGCAGCAAGGCGTCGGACACAATCATCTGCCCCGCCACCCAGCCGAGAAGCGCAGCGCCAAGACGTTCGAGATCGGGAAAACGGTCAAGCAATTGCGCGACGAGCGCGCTGCCGAACATGACGATCGACACACTCAGCAGCAGCCCGGCGGCGAGGTAAAGCAAGCTGTCTCCCGCTATCGCGGCCAAAGCGAGAACGTTGTCGAGGCTCATGAAGAGGTCGAACAGCATCACCAGAATCGCCGCGGCCACGAGGTCGCTGCGCTCGTCGAGCGCGGGCGAAACCGCGATTTGGCGTTCGCCCGGAAGCACCAGGTTGAGCGCCAGCGCGGCCAACAAAAGGCCGCCGGCCAGTTTCAAGCCGGGCGCCGCGAGGAGGCTTCCGGCGAGGCCGGCCAACAAGACGCGGAGCATAACGGCGCCCAGCACGCCAAACAAAAGCGCCAATCGGCGATCGCGCGCCGGCAGCGTCCGGCAAACAAGCGCAATGACGAGTGCATTGTCGCCGGCCAGTAACAAGTCGATCAGGAATACAGCGAATGGTTTGCTCAGCCAATCCGGCAGCCCGGCGACGCTCATCGACGTCTGCTCCACGACGACCTGCGGGCGGAACCGAACCTCGACGTCGTCATAGCGCGCCTATGACGCCGGCGAAGATCCCCGCGCAGGAGGTGATGGCGAAAACGATCGCCACTGCCAGCGCATAGGCGCCGCGCAGACGCGCCTCGGCGGGCAGATGGCCACGGGCGAGGCGGTAGACGAAACCGAGGACGATTGGCGCGAGCAGCGCGTTCAAAACGCCGACTGCGAGCGATAGCCGCACTAAGCTGATTCCGGACGCCACCAGCGCGCCGCCGCCCATCAGCACGGCGGCGAATGCCCCGTAGAACCAGGGGGCTCGCGCCGGGCTCTCGCTCAGGGAATGACGCAATCCGAGAATTTCGCCGAACGCCCAGGCGGCGGTAAGACAGACCGTGATGGCGGCCACCAGCGCGCCGCCGCTCAAGCCCAGCGCAAAAACGATGCGGCCGGCGGCTGGCCCGATCGCGGCGGTGAAGGCGTTAGCGATGTCGCCAACGCGATCGAGTGGCGGCGCGGTCGCTGCGCCATGAGCGAAGGCCGCCGCCGCGGCGACCACGATCGCAGCCGTAATCGTCTGGCATAAGACGGCGCCGAACAGCGTTTCGATGCGGGCGCCCATGAGATGGGCGCGGCTCAGGCCTTTGTCGATGCTCGCCGACTGCTGATAAAAGATCGCCCACGGTATGATGCAGGCGCCGATATTCGCCGCGAGCAGATAGAGAAAGTCGCGGTCCCTGAGCGGCATCTGGAGCAGTTGCGCGGCGATCTCAGCTCCGTTTGGCCGAGCCAGCCAGGCCAGGGCGAGGAAAGCCAGCTCGCATAAGCCGACGGCGATCGCGATGCGCTCGACGGAATGGTAGCTGCCGGTCAGGACGATCGTCAGCAGGCCAGCCGTCGCGACGGCGGTCGATTGCCAAACCGGCACCCCGTACAACTGGCCTACGCCTGCGAGCCCGCTCAGCTGCGTCACGAGCGCGCCGACGCAGCTTGCGACCAGAGTGGCGAGGAGGAGCGCGGCTGGCGCGCGACCGAGCCGGCGCAGCGCCAGTTCGGCCAATCCAAGCCGCGTCCATAAACCGAGCCGAGCCGCCAGCTCCTGCGCCATGAACAGCGCCGGAATCAGTGCGAATTGCAGGAGCAGCAGCCGATAGCCCCATTGGGCGCCGCTTTGCGCGGCGGCGATGACGCTGCCAGCCTCCGTGTCGGCCAGCATCACGGCCAGCCCCGGCCCTACGGCGAAGGCAATATGCTGCCAGCCGCCGCGCGGGAGCGCCCGAGCCGTCACTTCCCGGCCGCCCGCGCCTTGCGTCGGGATCATGGGTTCGATCCCGCCGGCGCGCCGGAATTTCCGGTCGGCGTGCCGGAATTGAAGTAGCGCAGCAGTTCCGACTGTGGCGAGAGCATTACCGTCGGCGCCGATTCCGCGAGCGCGTGGCGGTAGGTTTCCATGGCGCGATAGAAGGTGAAAAATTTGAGATCGCGGCTGAACGCTTCGGCGAACAGGCGGCTCGCTTCGGCGTCCCCTTCGCTGCGGGCGATGCGCGCCTTCAATTGGGCCGCGGCGACGATGACGGCCCGGTCCCGGTTCGCTTTGGCCTGAATTTCCTGCGCCCACTCGAAGCCTTGCGCGCGCAGTTCCGTCGCCTCGCGCCGGCGTTCGGAGGTCATACGATCATAGATCGCTTGGCTGGTCTCGGGCGGAAGGTCCGCACGACGGATGCGGACGTCGACGACGTCGATGCCAAGCGGGCGCGCCGTGGTGGCGACCAGCTGACGAATCTCGCCGATGATCGCCTCGCGTTGCTCCGAGAGCAGCTTCGGCAGCGTCACGGCTCCGAGCACGCGGCGCAACGAAGAGCCGACGATCTGCACCAGACGGGAGCGGGCTTCGTCGAGCGTCTGCACCGACTGGCTGAAGCGGAGGGGGTCGGCGATGCGGAACTGCGTGTAGGTGTCGATTTCGACCCGCTTCTGATCGCCGAGAATGATGAGATCGGTCGGCGGCTCCATCGCATGCAGCATGGTGTCGTACCATGTGACGGCGTCGACGAAGGGGATCTCCGTTTTCAATCCAGGTTCGGTCTCAACGCGAATGGGTTGGCCAAATCGCACCACCAGCGCCTGTTGTCCTTCGGAGACGACGTAGAAGGTCGAAAACAGCGCAGCGAGCGCAAACGCGGCCAAAACGAACGCGACGGGGAGCGAGATGCGTTTCATGGCGACCCCGCCGCAGGCGCCGGCGCGGCCGGCGTTGCGAGCGGCGCCGCCTCGGCGGGATTATGCCGGGTTAGATCGCCAAGCGGCAGGTATGGCACCACGCCGGAGACGCCCTTGCCGGAGGCGTCGACGACGACGCGGCTGGCGCGCCGCAGGACCTGATCCATGCTGTCAAGATATAGGCGCCAGGAAAAAACTTCGGGCGCCTGCTCATAGGCATTGTACGCCGACAGGAAAGCGCTGACGTCGCCCTGTGCCTGGTCGATCGCCTGGGTGCGGTAAGCTTCTGCGTCTTCAATGATATGATCTGCTTGGCCGCGCGCGTGGGGCAGGACGTCGTTGCGATAAGCTTCAGCCTCGTTGCGGGCGCGGACTTGGTCGGCCTTGGCCCGCTGAACGTCGTTGAAGGCGTCGATCACGGCGGACGGCGGGTCGACCCGCTGCAGCTGCACCTGGATGATCATGATTCCCACGCCATAGTCGTCGAGCAGCCGCTGCAGCTCGCTCTGGACTTCGACGGCGATTTGCTGGCGCCGGTCCGAGAGCACGGCTTGAATCGGGTTTCGGCCGATGACCGCCCGCACCGCAGTTTCGGCGACCATGCGAATCATGCCTTCCGGATCCTGCACGTGGAACAGGAATGCGCCCGCGTCTTTGATTTTCCACAGGACGGAGTAATCGGCCTCGACGATGTTTTCGTCGCCCGTGAGCATGCGGCTTGCATGGTCGCGCGGCGCGCTTGGCCGCGGCAGATCCTGTCCCGTCACGGCGTTGCTACGCAGCTCGTTGACGTTGGTCACCCGCGGCAGCAATACGCTGCTGATCGGATAGGGGAGGCGATAATGAAGGCCCGGCGGTTCGGCGCTGACCCAGCGGCCGAAACGCAGCACCACGCCCTGCTCGTCCGGGGCGACCTTATAGATGCCGGAGGCGGCCCAGGCGACGAAGGCGAACAGCGCGAGCAGCAGCATGCCGCGGCGCCCGACCTGCGGAATCCGCAACATCGCGCCGGCGCGCCCCGCGACCATCCCGAAGAAGCCGCCCACCGGCGGGACCGGCTCGTCCGGGAACGCGGTTTCATTGGCTTTATCGTCCGTCACCGCCCCTCCCCTTGCGTCGCTGGACGTGAGGCCATTCCGTCTACACGATTGTGTCTCGGCCCGCAGCCCAGCGAAATCTCAAATATCGGCGCCTTATGCATTCTGGGCTGTTATTGACCTGGAACAAGATAAGGCAGCGCGCTTTGCTTGAGCTGACCAAGAGGCTTGTCCGTTTTGGCGTCCCTTGGCCGGACGAAGGCTACTTAAAGTCTTTGCGCCGCGCCTCACGATCGGCGATCTGGCGCTCGAACTCCCTCCGACCAGCATGCTTTTTCCTGCTAAAGGACGCGCTGGCGGCCGATCAATAAAGGTCGCCGTCCGCTTGATCACTCGGGCCTGAGTCCGAAGGTGATTTCGGCGGCAAAAGCGCGTTGCGCCCCTTCCGGCGGCTTTGGAAATGGCGCCGCCCGGGCCACGAGGGCGACGCTTTCGATGTCGAGATCAGCGTCTCCGCTCGACCGGAGCAGCGACACATTGGTCAGCTCGCCCGCCTCGTCGACCGCGAAGGACACGACCGCGCTGCCATGGACGCTGCGTTCGCGCGCCGATTCCGGATATTGCTTGGCGCGTTCGAGCAGCCCGAAGACGATCAGCTTGTAGCTCATCGGCTCGTCGCCGCCCTGGGTCGGCAAAGGCACGGCGACAGCGCGGAAGATGTCCGGCCCGTTGTCGAATGGCAGCTGCAATCCGCCCGGAAGGCCGCGCTGCGCGTCAAAGCGGGCGCTCTGGGCGGCGGGGGCAGGCTTCGCGGCGGCCCTCGCCTCGGCAGCGGCTTTCGAGGCCGCCTTTGTCCCTGCGCGCCTCTGCTCGGCGGCTTTTTGATCAGCCGCTTTCTGTTCCGCAGCCCTTTGCTGAGCGGCTTTGTGCCCAGCGCTCCGCTCCGCCGCCCTCGCTTCAGCCGCCTTTTGCTCTGCAGCCTTTTGCTCCGCGGCTTCCTGCTCCGCAGCCCTTTGTTCCGCGGCCTTCTGTTCAGCCGCCTTCTGCTCGGCTTCCTGTTCCGCAGCCCTTTGTTCCGCGGCCTTCTGTTCCGCAGCCCTTTGTTCCGCGGCCTTCTGTTCAGCCGCCTTCTGCTCGGCGGCTTTCTGCTCGGCAGCCCTTTGTTCCGCGGCCTTCTGTTCAGCAGCCTTCTGCTCGGCGGCTTTCTGCTCGGCAGCCCTTTGTTCCGCGGCCTTCTGTTCAGCAGCCTTCTGCTCGGCGGCTTTCTGCTCGGCAGCCCTTTGTTCCGCGGCCTTCCGTTCCGCAGCCTTCTCCGCGGCTTCCTGTTCCGCAGCCCTTTGTTCCGCGGCCTTCTGTTCAGCCGCCTTCTGCTCAGCGGCTTTCTGCTCGGCGGCCTTTTGTTCAGCAGCCTTCTGCTCGGCGGCTTTTGGCCCTGGACCCTTGGCCTGCGCCGCGGATTTTTCCTCGGCTTTCGGCGTCTCGGGGGCGGTCGCCGGCTTCGGCGACGCCATGACGACTTCGATCGGCGTCTCGATCTCCGGTTGCGGAACCTTCGGATTGAACAGAGCGAAGAACAGCACGAGGCAAACATGCGCCGCGAGCGAGGCGGCGAGAAGCCCGATCAGTCCGCGCTCGAACGTGGCCGCCCCGAACCACGGTCCCAGGGCCCGGTCCTCCTTTTCGACAGCGACCCCTGAGGGAGCATCGCGGTCCTCGTGGACGGCGAGTTTGATTTCGACCGGACCGTCAGCCTCGGCCGGGCCCGCTGCATCGAAGCCAAGCAAGTCGGAGGAGCGCAGCGAATCCGGCTGAGGCGCATCGCGCGAAACATCGCCCCGGTCTCTTCCACGCCCGGACCGCTCCGATTCCGGTTCGATGAGGTCGGACGTCAACTCCATGGCGACAATGGCTGCCTTCGCAAAAGATCAATCCCGAAGCGCCTCCGAGCGGCCGGGGCGCCCAAATTCACGTTTCGTCATCTGCTATTCAGTCGCCTATCCGGTCCAACCCGACGCCCGCCGAATGGGGCTCTGTCCGAAGCTGGGCTTAGCGACCGATGCGATGCGGTCAATATGCTGTCTCTTCTTCTGATTTTGCGTATGTCTTTAAAGCACAAGACCGCTCGGCTCGCCGCCAGAGGTCCGATCCGCGAATTGGCCGGCGCATGGACACCGCGGCCTGCAGGAACGCCGCGATCTAAGACCTGAAAACACGGCAATTTTGAGGGAATGCCGAGCTACGCCGAACCTGCGACGCGGCTTATCCCCGCGGCGTCCAAATGTGTCTTGACGATCGCAAGCGCCGCCTGAAAGGCCGCCTCGACGTCGAGCTTCGTCGTATCGAGCACGACGGCGTCCGGCGCGGCCTTGAGGGGCGCGGCGGCGCGGCCCCTGTCCCGTTCGTCGCGCTTGCGGATATCCTCCAGAACCTTGGCGTAATCGATCCGCTCACCTTGGGCGCGCAGCTCGAGCGCGCGCCGCATCGCCCGCGCCTCGTCGCTTGCGGTGATGAAAATCTTGGCTTCCGCCTCGGGGCAGATCACCGTGCCGATGTCGCGGCCGTCGAGCACCGCGCCGCCAGGGCGGCTCGCGAACCGGCGCTGCAGGTCGACGAGCGCGCTGCGAACCTCCGGAATGGCGGCGACGATAGAGGCCGCCTCGGCCATCTCCCGGCCGCGCAGCATCGCTTCGTCGAAGTCGGTGAGCGCAAGGCCGCGCGCGGCGGACACGGCGGCGCCCCGATCGGCGAGGTCGTGGCCGAGATCGAGCAAAGCGCGCGCCGTCGCCCGGTAAAGCAGCCCCGTATCGAGATGCGGCAGGTCGAATCGCGCCGCGAGCCGACGCGCCAAAGTGCCTTTGCCCGAAGCTGCGGGACCGTCGATCGCGATGATCATGAAAAAAGCGCTCCGAGCCGCTCCATCTGGAATCTGAAGGTCGGGAAGCTCGTCGCGATCATGCTCATGTCGTCGATGGCGACGGGCGCACGCGAAGCAAGGCCGAGACAGAGAAAGCTCATCGCGATGCGATGGTCGAGATGCGTCGCAATGAGCCCGCCGCCGGCGACCTCGCCGCCCTGCCCCTCGACGATGAGATCGTCGCCGACGATCTGGGGCTCGACGCCCGCGGCGCGCAATCCTGCGGCGACGGCTTCGAGCCGGTCCGACTCCTTCACCCGCAATTCATGCAGGCCGCGCATCCGCGTCGGCCCGCTCGCGAAGGCGGCGGCGACCGCGAGGATCGGATATTCGTCGATCATGCTCGGCGCGCGCTCGGCCGGCACGTCGACGCCCCTGAGCTCGGCCGCGCGAACGCGAAGGTCCGCGACCTCCTCGCCCCCCTCCTCGCGGCGGTCGAGAATTTCTATATCGGCGCCCATTTCGATGAGCGTCGCCAGAAGTCCGGTGCGCAGCGGGTTCATCATCATCGATTCGATGACGATATCGGAACCCGGCGCGATCGTCGCCGCGACGAGAGGAAAGGCGGCGGATGACGGATCGCCGGGAACCGCGATCGGCGCCGGCCGCAGCTCCGGCCGGCCTTCCAGCGCGATGCGGCGCCCGCTCGCGCCAAACGCTTCGACGGAGAGCTGGGCGCCGAAATATTGCAGCATCTTCTCGGTATGGTCGCGGCTCGCCTCCGGCTCGATCACAACGGTTCGGCCCGGCGAATTCAGCCCCGCGAGCAGGACGGCCGACTTGATCTGCGCGGAGGCGACGGGCGTGCGATATTCGATTGGGGCAGGCTCGGCGGTTCCCTTGAGCACGATCGGGCAGCGCCCGCCCGGGGCCTCGCTCACGACCTCGACGCCCATTTCAACGAGCGGATCAAGGATCCGCCGCATCGGCCTCTGACGCAGGGAAGCGTCGCCATCGAAGGAAGCTGTGACGGCGTGGCCGCCGGCGACGCCCATCATCAGCCGCATGCCGGTGCCGGAATTGCCGAAATCGAGCCCGGCCTTCGGCTGAAGCAGCGAACCGACGCCGCAGCCCCGCACCTGCCAGCGCCCCTCCCCCGTCCGCAAGACCTCAGCGCCGAGCGCCCGGCAGGCCTCCGCCGTGTGCAGCACGTCCTCCCCTTCGAGGAGGCCCGCGATCTTGGTTTGGCCGACGCTGAGGAGGCCGAGGATGAGGGCGCGATGGGAGATCGACTTGTCCCCTGGCGGCTTGATCCGGCCGCGCAATGGACCTCCCTTTTGCGCCGTCAGGCGCCGCGCCGAAGCCTCCATGACATCCCCTTGCCGCATGCTCCAACCTGGATCGACGCGATCCGCGAGCCTCGCGTCCGTTCGGAGGCGCTGGTAGCACGCCGGCCCGCGGCTTGTCATCAAAGCCGAGCCTCAAGCTCAACTTCCATTTGACATGCGCCCGCTCCGACACTAACCGGACCAAAAGTTGCGCGGCGCGCTCCCGGGATAGCCGCCGTCTCTTCAAGAGGTAGGTCCGTGGCAAAACCAGAACTCGGCAATAAGCGTCAATGCCAGAATTGCGGCACCCGGTTTTTCGACCTTAACAAGCATCCGATCACCTGCCCGAAATGCGGAACGATCTTCCAGGCCGCCGCCGCGTCTCGCGCGCCGCAAAGGGCGGCCGCCGAGGAGGACGACGAGGAATCCGCAGCTGCAACCGAACTCGTTTCACTCGAGGACGCTGACGCCGACGCCGACAAGCTCGCCGTGCCCGGTGACGAGGACGTCGAGATCGAAGTGGCCGACGACACCTTTCTCGAAGAGGAAGAGGAAGACGGGGACGTCGGCGATCTCATTGACAACGACCGCGAGGACGACGAGGAGCCATGATCTTTGGCTCATGATCTTTCGCTTGTGCGACTGCGGCGATGCGGCTATACAGCAGCGCTCGCCCGCCGAGATTTTCAAGCGGCGACGCGGCCTTAAGGCCGCACTCATGATCCGGCCCAACCGGATGATGAAGCGAATTGCGAAGTTGGGGCCATAGCTCAGTTGGGAGAGCGCTTCAATGGCATTGAAGAGGTCGTCGGTTCGATTCCGTCTGGCTCCACCAAATTTGCATCCCGGACTGTTCAAAACAGCCCATAAGTAGCTGAAAATAAACAGGAACAGGCAGAAAAGCTGTCCGCGGCCGTCCATTCTCGTCCCGTTGTATCCCAAAAATTCGCTGGTACATTCGTTGGCACATGCCCGTACCAGCAAAAGCGGATGCCAACGTGCCTCTCACCGACATCGAAATCAAGAATCTGGCGCCTCGCCTATCGCTTTGAAGGTAAGCAAAAGGGGCTGGCGATCGGCGTCTATCCCGCAGTCGGGCTCAAGGAGGCGCGCGAGGCGCGCGACTCGGCGAAACGCTGCTTGCCGACGGGCAAGACCCCTCCGTCGTTAAGAAAGTCTCCAAAGCCACGCGGGCCGTGGCCGACGCCAATACATTCGGCGCCATCGCAGACGAGCTTATCGGCAAGAAGCGCCGTGAAGGAAAAGCCGGGGTCACTATCGACACCGTGGACTGGCTCCTTAGTCTCGCCCGTCCATCGCTAGGCATGCGGCCAATTTCGGAAATCACGGCGCCCGAGGTTCTGAGCGTCCTCCGCAGCGTCGAGGACCGGGGGACGCACGAAAGCGCCCGTCGTCTCCGTGCAACCATCGACGAAATGTTCCGCTACGCCGTCGCGACAGCCCGTGCGGAGACCGATCCGACCTCCGCCCTCAAGGGAGCGCTCACAGCGCCAAAACCCGCCCATCGCGCAGCCATCATCGAGCCAAGGCTTTCGGCGGGCTCCTCCGCGCCATCGAGACCTATGAAGGAGCGCCGGAAACGAGGCTGGCGCTGAAACTCGCCGCCCTGACGTTCGTGCGGCCCGGCGAGCTGCGCGCAGCCGAGTGGTCGGAGTTCGATCTCGACGGAGGTCTTTGGCCGATCCCGGCCGAGAAGATGAAGATGCGCCGCGAGCACCGCGTGCCGCTCGCGCCGCAGGCCGTCGTCCTCCTCCGCGAGCTTCACCTTCTCAGGGGGCGTGGCCGGTTCCTCTTCCCATCCGTGCGCCCGGCGGCGCGCTGCATGAGCGAAAACACGATCAATGCCGCCCTCCGCCGCCTTGGCTTTGGCAAGGATGAAATGACCGGCCACGGCTTCCGCTCGGCGGCTCTTCGACGCTCAATGTGTCGGGCCTCTGGAACCCGGACGCCATCGAACGCCAGCTCGCCCACGTCGATGCGGATAGCGTGCGGCGCGCTTATGCCCGCGCCGACTTCTGGGACGAGCGCATCCGCGTGATGGCCTGGTGGGCGGACAAATCCGACGAACTGAGAAAGAACGGGGCGAAGAACGATGTTGGATGATCCCGCGCTTTCCGCCATCGAGCGGGCCTTCGCGGCCATCGCAGCGCTTAGACAGCACGAGTGCCTGGGGTGCATTAGCGGGGTGGCCGGAGAGAATGTGCGCGAGCTGGTCAACGCCGCCTATCTTTCCAAGCCTGATGTTTTCATATGGAAGCATATCCTGCGTTGGTTAGATAGTTCCGGCACTCTTGCGGTGAGAACAGGTCGAGGAGCGCTCCCCGCGCGTCGCCGTGTGCTTTCGAAACTGCGCTCGCTCGCTTTTCGCATCATGTGCTGAGTTTGGCGAAGACCTGCTCGATCCGGGTTGAAATCGGGCGGAGCTGGCGACGGCCCACGCCAAGCAGCGCTTGGCGGGGTCGCCGGCGGAGGGCTGTAGGGCGGCAAGTACACGAGATGCGCCCCGGCCGTTCGGGTCGCGTCGCGCACGGCCCGCTCTTTGTGGCTGCCCAGATTGCCGAGCACGACGACGTCGCCCGGCGCCAGCGTCGGGACCAGAACTTTGGCGACATAGAGACCGAGTAGTTCGCCGTTGATCGGGCCGTCGACGACCCAAGGTGCGTCGATGCGGTCATGGCGCATGCAATGATTCAGATATCGCTGAGGAACGCAATAAAAACGATGATCTTGATAAAGTAGAACAGAAACAAAAAGCCCCACGCCCAACCGCGCTCTTCCTCTGCCGCGCAAGCCGGGTCAATGGTCTACATTATCGGCACATCCCATCGAGCGCACGTTGGTCTAACGCCGTCAGAGACGGAACTTCATTGGACGAGCGATCTAGCGACATTCAGCGGTTCGAAGCAGTTTTTTAGCTCGCGTTCACCGGATGAAGCATAATTATGTAGACGATGATGTGCAACTCAGGCATTATAATCTTTGTATTGAGGCCTCCGGTCCACCGAGCGGGTGAATCGAACGATGATGTTCTGAGGCTCGATTTTGACCGCCGGCTGTTGATTCGATTTCCCTCCGATGCTGGATTGTTGCCGTATGGCAAACTCGACGACATGCTCGGACTGTCGGTAACGGCAAGTGATATTCTTGCCGACATACGCACCGGCAACAATGGCCGACAGGCCTTGGCTGGATTGTTCCGGCAATCCGTTTTTGGCCGCCTCGCCTGCTACGAGGACGGGAATGACGCCGAGCGGCTGCGTGACAATCCGGCAAATGCGCCGGATTGTGGGCGGCAAGGCAGCTCACAGTTGCGCGGCATCGCCGAGCCAGACGGTCCTCTTCGAGATAAAGTGGCTTTCTGCGAAAAGGAATCGCCTTCATGCTCGCCGTCCGCCGAAAGGCATCCTGCTCGACATGGTGTCGAGCGTCAGTCCGACTCACGGCGCACGAGAGAACAGCGTCTGGAATGGCCATTATCATAAAAAACGGCGCGAACGTCATCATCTGTGGTCGCCATGTCGCCTTTCAGCTGGCCGCGGTCGCCATTCCGCGGAATTTGTTCGCCGACATCTTGCGGCTGATTGTGGAACTGCGGCCGCCCGATCCCATCGACAGCGTGTGGCGATATTGTCATGCGCTGGCTCAAACTCGCAGGGGATGTGCGACTTGATTGATGCCAAATCGGCACATCTTGGCATTCGGCCGCGCAATCTGGGTCGTGAACCTGCCATGTGCACTGCGAAGGGGGAGCGATACCGCCAAAAGGGATCGAAATTCTGACACGCGATGCATCGCTCATCCGGGGACACTCAGTTAAAAGGGATGGAAGCTCATGAAACCACTTTGGGTAGACAAATCAACGCCAGCAACGATCTTTGCGGCCCTCTTATTTGTACTATTCCTTGGCCATGCCGGCGATTGCGCCGCTCAGCCCGTGCCTACGATGACAATCAAGATTTTCAATAACTCCTGTCAACCTGCCTGCCAAGCCGGCGAGCAGCCTTACAACATTTATCCGGTGCTTACGATGGGCCAGGGCCCCGTAGATTCGTGGTTGCAAGCGGCGCTTAGCGTTCCCAAGTCAACACTTAACGACAACCCGTACCCCAGGGGTCGCTCTTTTCGACTCTATTTCAATCCCACGGGAGACGGCATTCCGCCAGGCGGTCATGTAAAGATCACGCTTCCTCTCTATACGCAATTAGTCCCTACTGCCAATATCAACCCGAAGTCGCCCGATCAATATATCGATTGGTGGCAAGGCGGCACAATTCTAATCTATGACAACCTCGCCGCGCATCATAGCCCGCCGGCGGCCCTAACGGCGGACTATACCGGCGCTTCTAGGCCGGATCAGGCCGTGGTTACCCCGATCCCAACCGCGGCCCTCCCTGTGTGTCCGCTCTGCCAACAGCCGTTGAAAATCTTCAAGGATACGGGCGATTTGCCGAAGAATGATCCGAGTCAGCTGCTTGAATATACCCTAGGTGTTTAGTCCCGAGGAGTGGCGGTACGGATCGATTTTGAATCGGCCGGGGTCTTCTGTCCATATGCGTGCGACGTATTCGTCAGGGGTAAGGCCACGGAGGGTCTTCAGGCGGCGGCCG